>MAAC01009952.1_pt1 | contig 54263 bp, 49 predicted proteins | sample 1115981 | NCBI WGS metagenome assembly MAAC01 (sample SAMN04961126, study PRJNA320927) | seawater metagenome | isolation source: sample BD02T64 sea water enriched with oil for 64 days | place: USA:Gulf of Mexico | collected 2013-07-27 | reverse complement strand
AAACTGCACTTTCAGTAAGTAAAGGGAAAAAAAATGAGTACTATCGAAGAACGCGTAAAAAAAATCACTATTGAACAATTAGGTGTTAGTGAAGCAGAAGTTAAAACTGATTCATCTTTCGTTGATGACTTAGGTGCTGATTCACTAGATACAGTAGAATTAGTTATGGCGTTAGAAGAAGAATTTGATACTGAAATTCCTGACGAAGAAGCTGAAAAAATTACTACAGTTCAAGCAGCAATCGATTACGTTACTGCTAACCAGTAATTGCTAATAAGTAATGATTAATTACGTTAAAGCGTAATTTGAAAAATATAATTGAAAAAAGGCGGTATACTTATCATTTAAGTGGCCGCTTTTTTTATATCTGCTTTTTATACCTGCGGTATATAGCAATTTGACTAATTTTTTAAGAGGTAGGAAGCGATGAGACGTGTTGTAGTTACCGGTCTTGGTATGCTTAGCCCATTAGGCAATACACCTGAGGCAACTTGGGAAAATTTACTGCTTGGTAAAAGCGGTATCAGTAATATGGATCATTTTGATACATCAGAGTACACCACTAAATTTGCTGGTTTAGTAAAAGACTTTGATGCGCAAAACTATATGGAAAGAAAAGAAGCCAAAAAAATGGATCTTTTTATTCAATATGGTGTTGCTGCGGGTGTGCAAGCATTTAAAGACTCGGGTCTTGAAGTGAATGACGATAATGCCCCGCGCATTGGTGTTGCTGTTGGCTCAGGTATTGGTGGTTTAGGCTTGATTGAGCAAAACCATGAAAAAATGCTCAAAACAGGCACGCCTAAAAAATTATCACCGTTTTTTGTTCCTTCAACCATTATTAATATGATCTCTGGTCACTTATCTATTATGTTTGGCTTACAAGGTCCTAATATCTCTATTACTACGGCTTGTACTAGTGGCGTTCATAATATTGGCCATGCAGCCCGAATGATTGCTTACGGTGATGCTGATGCTATGCTTGCGGGGGGGGCTGAAAAAGCCTCTACCACATTAGGTATGGGCGGTTTTGGTGCCGCACGTGCTTTATCAAGGCGCAATGATGATCCGCAAGCCGCTTCTCGTCCGTGGGATAAAGACCGTGATGGCTTTGTTTTAGGCGATGGTGCTGGTGTGGTGGTGGTTGAAGAATATGAACATGCAAAAGCACGTGGCGCCAAAATTTATGCTGAGCTTATTGGTTTTGGTATGAGTGGTGATGCTTATCACATGACGTCACCACCAGCTGATGGTGCTGGTGCTGCTCGAGCAATGGTAAATGCCCTTAATGATGCTAAGTTAAATGCTAATCAAATTGGCTATATTAATGCACATGGTACATCGACTCCTGCGGGCGATATTGCTGAAACGAATGCGGTTAAATCAGTTTTTGGCGCGGATGCTTATAATGTCTTAATGGGCTCGACTAAATCAATGACGGGTCATTTACTGGGCGCCGCGGGTGCGGTTGAAGCTATTTTTAGTGTTCAAGCCTTAGTTAATAGCAAAGTACCACCAACGATCAACTTAGATAACCCTGATGAAGGTTGTGATTTAGACTATATTCGCGGCGCAGCTCGTGATGTCAGCCTAGATTATGTTTTATGTAACTCATTTGGTTTTGGCGGCACAAACGGGTCGTTGATTTTCAAAAAAATCTAATTTAACTGAATTAAATGACTTGTATTTGAATTAGTAAGCCTGAATACTTAGCTTTTTTGCCAAAGTATTCAGGCTTTTTATTTACCTTTAATGTGATACCACTATGAAATTTTGCTTGGTTAACGGCGTACAACAAAATCACATCAATATTGAAAATCGCGGACTTGCTTATGGTGATGGTTTATTTACGACAGCAAAAATCCAAAATGGCCACATTCAATATTTAATGGCGCATATTGAGCGATTACTTTTAGGCTGTGAAAAGCTAGGCATTGCTTTGCCCACGTCAGCTGAATTAATTAAACAACTAACCGCGGTAGCAAAAAATTATTCATTAGCGGTGCTAAAAGTTATTATCACGGCTAATAGCGGTGGGCGAGGCTATGCGCGTGCAAAAAACAATGAATATGACTTGATTGTCATGGTGCATGATTACCCAGCACATTATGATGCGCTGGCTAGCACAGGAATTACATTAGGGATCAGTACACAGCAACTTGGGCTTAACCCCATGCTAGCGGGGTTAAAGCATTTAAACCGTCTTGAGCAAGTCTTATTAAGACAGGAATTATCAAATAGGGCCGAGGATGACTTATTGGTCACTAATATTTATGGTGAGGTGATAGAAGCGACAAGCGCTAATGTGTTTTTTTTCATTGATGGGCAGTTATATACCCCAGATATTAATCAAAGTGGCGTTAATGGTATTATGCGTCAAGCGCTATTACAGCGCTACCCAGCAACGATTATAAAACCTTTTACCTTAGAAGATATTGCTAAAGCAGAAGCAATGTTTCTCTGTAATTGTGTGATGGGGGTTATGCCTGTGAGTACTTTTAATGGCAGAGCATTAACAACCGCGCCAATACAAAGCGTGCGTGACAGTATGAGCAAAGCAGTTAATAACCATGATTAGTGCGATGATTAGTCAGATAATTAGAAAAATATTGCTTGTTGGTTTACCCCTCTTAACCTTACTTATTATTAGCTTTTTTTTCTTGCTAGAGCAGCAAATGCAGCAGCCTTTAGCACATAGTCAAGCGCAATTATTAACGCTAGAAAAAGGCACTTCTGTTAGCTCTTTTGCTAAAAAACTGGTTAACAAAGGCTGGCTTGAAAATCGCTTTTGGCTGCGCGCTTATGCGCGCTTATATCCTGATAAGGTGAAAATTAAAGCGGGAACCTATCAAATACCGCTTAACGCTAGCTTACAAAGCTTACTGACACTGCTATCTAGTGGTAAAGAATATCAATTTCAGTTAACGTTTGTTGAAGGCTCAAGCTTTAAACAATGGTTAGCACAGCTAAAACAGCAACCACAGCTAGCACTAACCTTAGCTTCTTTAACACCAAAGCAAATAGCCCAACGTTTAGGTATTAAACAAGCTAACCCCGAAGGCTGGTTTTTTCCTGAAACTTACGCTTTTACTCAAGGTACGGCTGACTTTCAGTTATTAAAACGTGCTCATATTAAAATGAAGCGTACTTTGGATGAACTCTGGCAGCAAAGAGCAGTTAACTTGCCTTATAAAACGCCTTACCAAGCGTTGATCATGGCTTCAATTATCGAAAAAGAAACCAGTTATTTACCCGAGCAGCCACTTATTGCCTCTGTTTTTATTAACCGCTTAGCCAAAAGAATGCGTTTGCAAACGGATCCAACGGTTATCTACGGTTTAGGAGATCGCTATCAAGGCGATATAACCCGCGCTCATTTACGGGAAAAAACCGCTTATAACACCTACAGAATTAATGGTTTGCCGCCAACCCCCATTGCCATGCCTAGCTTTTCAGCGCTAAAAGCAACACTTAACCCTGCCAAAAGCAACTATTATTATTTTGTCAGTGCAGGTAATGGCAAGCATGTTTTTAGTAAAACGCTTAAAGAGCATAATGCCGCGGTCAGGCGATTTTTAGCAATATCAAGAAATAAGTAACTTTGAATAGATGAACAATTTAGCAAATAAAATAATAGTGGCCGATATTTTTGGGGTAACGCCAGCATTAATATCCCTTGGTCGTGCTATTAATGCTAATACCATTATTGATCCTTATGATGGCAAGGTGATGAATTTTGAAAATGAAGCACAGGCATATCATTATTTTATTAAAAAAGTTGGTCTTGATACGTATGTAAATAAACTGTCTAAACTTATGAAAGAATGTGCGGATAAAACTATTCTTATCGGCTTTAGCGTTGGTGCTTCAGCAATTTGGCAATTATCTAAATCGACAGAGTTAGCAGTAACTAAGCGAGTAACAGGGGCTGTTTGCTTTTATGGTTCACAAATAAGGCATTTAACTCAACTTTCCCCTAACTTTGCTGTAGAGCTTATTTTTCCTCAGCAAGAGCCTCATTTTGATGTGCAGGCATTAACACAGCTGTTGGCAAATAAAAAAAGGGTGACTGCGGTACAAATTGATTTTTTACATGGTTTTATGAATACTCATTCTGATAATTTCAATCAGGCTGGCTATATCGCGCAGGTAAAACGATTACAGCAAAATATATGCTTTAAAGGGGATAATCATTAATAAAAAGATGCGCCTTGATCATCATTCGCTCAGGCGCTCTGAAAATCGCATCTTAAAGTAGCTTGGCTATAGAGTTGTTGTTAGCCGCAAAGCTATATATTATTGCAGGTGTATCCCGAGAGGGAAATTTAAATAAATGAGAGAAATATGAATAAAGGTTTTATGGTTGTTTTCGATGGCAGTAATGGCGCAGGTAAAACAACCGTTATCAAAGGGGTTGAAAAATACCTGCTCTCAAAGGGCTTCGATGTATTACTTACCAGAGAGCCAGGTGGTACACCTATTGGTGAAAAAATTAGAGAGGTTATTTTAGATCCCAGCACGCCTGAGATGACTTTTATGACCGAGTTAATGCTTTTTGGCGCTGGACGGGCGCAGCATATTCAAGAAAAAATAATACCAGCGTTAGCGCAAGGTAAAATAGTGATTTCAGATAGGTTTGATGCCGCAACATTTAGCTTTCAACACTATGCTAGAGGCATTGACTTAGACACCATTATTAAAATAAATGATTTAGCGTTAGCGGGCTTTAGCCCCAAGATGAATATTATTTTAGACCTAGACCCCAAAGAAGGTTTGAAAAGAGTGCATAGTCGCGGTGAAGGCCTCGACCGTTTAGAAGATGAAAAAGCAGAGTTTTTAATAAAAGCGAGAAATGGTTATTTAAAACAGGCTGAGCAGTCTCCTGAAAAATTTTCAGTGATTGATGCTGCGCAGTCAAAACAAGCGGTTTTAAGTGATGTAATTAACATTATTGATACCTTACTGGTAGAACGTAGCTAATATGAAACCTTGGTTAATTGAGCATCAACAACTATTAAGCAGGCAATTTAGCCAGCAAATTTTGCCTCATGCCATATTAATAACGGGTGTTAAAGGCTCGGGTAAGTTGTTACTTGCCCAGTGGTTAATTAAATTGTTAGCCTGTCAAAAACCTGTGCAGTTACAAGGTGAACCATTACATGCCTGTGGCCAGTGTAAAACCTGTTTGCTTGAGCGCAGTAATACCTTACCCGATCATCTAAATTTAGTCGCAGAAAAAAGTAGTTTAGGTGTTGATGAAATTCGTTATGCGAATAATTTTCTACAAAAAACAGCGCAACTTGGCACTTATAAAACCGTATTAATTGCTCATAGCGAATTGATGACAATAGCGGCTGCCAATGCATTATTAAAAACGCTGGAAGAGCCAACAGACAATAGTATTATTGTGTTGTTAACGGATGATGTTGATAGTTTATTACCAACCATAGTTAGCCGAGCAAGGGTGTTGAATATTAGGCCTGTTGTTGGTCAAGCTCTTATGAAAAAGCTAGCCGAAATTGGCGGCAATGCTTTAGCAAGCAATGTTAAGGTTGGCCAGCATGGCAGCTTTGTTAATTTAACTCAGTTGCCTGAGCTAACTGATCAAAAAATAGCTGAAGAATTTCAGCATTTTAAGCAAACGTATTTAGATTTTCTTTATCATCAGCAAGGTGAAGGCTTACTGCTTCAGCAAGTATTAAACCATGAATATTCACTACGTTGGCTTGAACAAATCACTGTTGGCTTACAACGAGAAAAACTATTAAACTCAACCGCTTCAGCGAAAAATCAACAGCAACTAAATGCTCAAGTATTGAATCAGCTCTATAAAGTCATCATTAATGGGTGTAAAGTAATAAAATCTTATACTCAAGCGAATAAACAGTTTGTTTGTGAGCAACTTATCATGTCGATAAGTGATGTGTTGGCACAAAGTGAATAAAAGATAAAAAGAACATAAAAAAAAGCAATAAGCAGGAGAGCGCGTTTGATCCCTATCAATGTCGAATTTCAATCAGAGCATGATTTATATGTCTCTTATATGCCATTTTTAAAAGAAGGCGGCTTGTTTATTCGCACCGCAGAGCCTTATGAACTAGGTAGTGAGGTTGAACTTAATGTCTTACTGCCAGACTCTTTAGAGCCTTCACTTATTAAAGGCGATGTTTGTTGGCTAACACCGACAGGGGCTCAAAATGGCACGCCAGCAGGAATAGGCGTGAGTTTTACCGATGATCCTGATAAAATACGCAATCAAATTGAGCAAGCTATTGCTCGTCAATTAAGTTCGTCAGAGCCAACACTAACGATGTAACTTGGTTTGGTGTTTGTTTTCGTATACCTATTCAACTTAAAAGCTTTACCACAGCAAAAGTACTGAGGTGTTACTCGCTACACAGAGAATAATAAATCCTCTGTGTCGGCTCGAAGAGCCCTCTGTGCAGCATCGCATCTCGGTGGTGAACAGTTATTTTTTCGTTAACTTTAATAATATAATTATTCTGGAGCCCGTTTTTGTTTATTGATTCCCATTGCCATCTAGATCGCCTTAACCTATCCCTTTATGACCACCAATTAGCTAATGTGGTACAAGCAGCCAAAGCTGAAAAGGTCGATAAACTTTTATGTGTTAGTGTCACGTTAAAAGATTTTCCTGCCATGCTGGAAAAAACGAAAGACTTTGACAATGTTTATGTTTCTTGTGGCATGCATCCGCTTAACCAATATGATGAAGTATGTGAGCAACAATTATATGCCTTAGCAAATCAAAAGCGCGTGATTGCCATTGGTGAAACAGGCCTTGATTATCACTACGCACCAGAAACTAAAGCCTTGCAGTTAGACTCTTTCAAAAAACACATAAAGGTTGCCAAGGCATTAAAAAAACCTTTAATTATACATACTCGAGAGGCACAGCAAGATACGCTAGATATATTAATTGCTGAAGGAGCTAGTGAAGTAGGGGGCATACTACACTGTTTTACCGAAAGTTGGGATATGGCTCAAAAAGCGCTAGAGTTAGGTTTTTATATTTCATTTTCGGGCATCGTTACTTTTAAAAGTGCCAGTGCTTTGCGAGAAGTGGCCAAGCTAGTGCCAGATGATAAGCTATTAATTGAAACGGATGCCCCTTATTTAGCCCCCGTACCGCACAGAGGCAAAGAGAATCAACCTGCCTATGTCGTTGAAGTCGCAAAGCATTTAGCCAGCATCCGTGGCCAATCAATAGAGACTATCGCAAAATTAACGACAGATAACTTTAATCGCTTATTTAACCTTACTGTTTAACTCATAGATTATCGTGCCTATGCACATGGCTCAGGATCGTCATTCCCGTAATGTCTTGAGCGGGAATCTTAGCTAAAAGTAACGAGATCTTCGATTAATACACCTCGAAGATGACGGTTACAGCTGTTACCTGAGTTAACTGCATAGCCATGTAGATTATTTAATACGAAAAATAAACAACTAAAATAATACTGGCATTATATGACTTTTCAGCTAGATTTAAGTCATTGCTTTATTAGCAGTTGTACCTTTTTTAAGGGGCTATTTTTTTGGTTATGGTTAAGACTGCACACTATACATTGAGTAGTGCAGCCAGGGAGAGTGTAATGGCACAAAAATTTACCCGACCTTTAGCAAGGCAATTGCTGTTTTGGATTTTACTGTCCAGTTCGGTTTTAACCTTAATGATCACCAGTTTTCATTTATACCTTGATTATCGCCAAGACATGTCAGCAATAGATGCCAGATTGATACAAATAGAAAACAGCTACTTACCAACCATAGCTAGTGCCCTTTGGACAGAAGATCAAGCACAGTTAGAAGTACAACTTGTCGGTATAAAAAACTTACCCGAAGTCAGTGTCGTCCAATTGAAAGTTGAGCAGCAGCTGTTATTTAGTCAAGGAAAAAATCAGTCAAAATACATTCGTGAGCGTCATTGGCCAATTAATTATGACTTTGATGGCAGTACTGAGGTTTTAGGGGAACTCTATGTCATCACTGACCTTACTGCTGTTTATGAAAAACTAACGAAAAAGGCATTACTGACCTTAGCAACACAAGGAGCAAAAACCTTTATTATTTCCTTTGCTATTTTCTTTATTGTTTATTATTTGATTGCCCGTCATATTAAAACCATTGCCGAATCAATGGCAGAATTTAAGCTCACCCCTGATAACGTTGACACCTCTAGCCAAACACTTACTTTAGTGCGTGCTAATGAGGTGGATGATGAGCTAAATTATCTCGTGGTAAAATATAATGACATGCACGATAAAATTTATCGTGATTTTATTGAGTTAAACAAACAAAAGGAAAAAGCTGAAGAAATCAACCAGTTAAAAAGTGATTTTTTAGCTAACATCAGCCATGAAGTTAAAACGCCGATGAATGGAGTCTTTGGCATGGCACACTTACTGCTGAAAACGCCTTTAAATAAAGAGCAGCATGAATATATTGAAGTGATTAAGAATAGCTCCGTGCACATGCTAGATCTGCTAAACAGCATTCTCGATTTTTCTAAGATTGAAGCGAATAAACTTGAACTGGATATACAGCCATTTGATTTAGAAAAACTTATTGCTGAAACTTTTACCTTATTTAAGGCGGGCATGGATAATAACGACTTGGCTTTTATCTCTAATGTTGAGCTGGATTTACCTTGTTTAATGCAAGGTGACTCGATGCGTTTACGTCAGGTTTTAGTTAACCTCCTTAGCAACGCTTTTAAATTTACTAAGACGGGCCAAATAACACTTGAGGTAGGTCGCCTTACGGGTGATGCCGATAGCTGTGCAGTTTTATTTTCAGTAACCGACACTGGCATTGGCATAGCGACAGAAAAACAAGCCGCTATTTTTGAAAAGTTTACCCAAGCTGATAGCTCAACTACGCGTCATTACGGCGGTACTGGTTTAGGTTTAGCTATTTGCTCACATTTGGTGATAAAAATGGGCGGAGAACTTCAGTTAGTCAGTGAAGAAGAGCGAGGTAGTCGGTTTTATTTCTCTATACCACTGCAGTTATCGGATATTAATATTAAAACAACACCAGATCAGAGCCATAAGTTGCATGATCTTAGGGTATTAGTTGTTGATGATTACGCATTTAATACTCGGATGATGACAGATTTACTCTCTGGCTGGCAAATGCGAGTGGTGAGCGTTAATACCGCCGAGCAGGCAATTTCAGTCTGCAAAGGAGAGCTTGGTGAGCAGCATGTTTTTGATTATATGTTTATCGACAAGTGCATGCCAACGACAGACGGTTATCAATTATTTCAGCAGCTTACTTCAATGCAGCTTATCAATGGCGCCAAGGTTATATTAACCACAGCCCGCGCCGATGCTCATGATGTAGGTAAATGTAAACAAATGGCTATCGATGCATTTTTGCCCGTACCTGCCAACCATGAGAAGATATTAGCGCTGTTGTTAAGTTTGCTAAGCAATAAAAAAGCCATAACGCTTGAACATGATACAGAGGTTAAAGCAATAGAAAATGAGCATAATCAAGAGCAAGAACAATCACAAATAGCATCTTCTCAAGATTTTCCTTTAGTGCTGCTAGCTGATGACTCCAGAATAAATCAGCAGGTATTTCGTGCTATGTTGAAAGGCGTTGATCATCAACTCATTATTGCTAGCAATGGTACAGAGGCCGTTAAGCTGTGGCAGGAAAATAGGGTTGATTTAATTTTTATGGATTGTCACATGCCTGTAATGGATGGTTTTGATGCCACTCTATCAATACGTCAACAAGAATCAGCGTCTGCCCAAAGAACGCCTATTGTCGCGTTAACGGCCAGCGACTTGAGTATTGATAAGCAAAAGTGTTTTGATGTTGGTATGAATGGTTTTATTGCCAAACCTTATGTGTCAGAGCAGATATCAGCAATGATGAGCAAGTATGCTCCTGCCAAGAAACAGGCAATATAAGGGGGACTTTACATGCTAGGTAAAACTGCGATTATGATAGTTTTTATGGTATTAGCGCCTAGTTTTACTGCCAGCGTATGGGCACAGTCTGAAATTAGTACATCTGAATACAATCAGCAAAAGCCATTGTTAGTAGGTTATATCAATTTCAGCCCCTTATATTTTACCTCAGAGCAAAAAGCGCAGGGTATCTTGGTTGATGTCACAAAAAAAATATTTACTGCGTTAAATCTCGAGTATAGAGAACTTCTTATGCCAACCAAGCGTTTATTTTCTAGCTTGAAAGTTGGTCGGATAGATTTATGGTGCGGAATTGAAGTGGCAGAGTTACAAGAGCAGGTATTAACAGGGAAGGTGGCACTGCATCATTTAACTTTAAACCTTTATCGAAGTGAGCAAAGCTTAGCCGTCAAAAGTAAAGAGGATTTAACGAATAAAAAAGTAATATTACTGTTAGGGTATAGTTATGGTGATTGGGGGCGTTATATTCGCAACAAAGCCAACAAGGTGAAATTTATTGAAGTAAAGACCCATCAAGATGCATTAAGGTTGCTTAACCGCGGTCGCTTTCAATACCTACTTGACTATCAAGCGCCGATGAATGCCGCGTTTGAAAAGACTGCTACCGCGAAATTACCATGGCAAACCCTTAGCAGCTTACCTATAGTGTTTAATGTCTCTAAAGCTCATCCGAACGCCAACTTGTTGTTAGCTAACTTAGAGGGCAAGTTGGCTGCTCTTCTTCAAAGTGGTGCACTGACAATTCAGTAGCAATTCTGTACAACTCAGCAACAACTCAATAATAACTCAATAATAACTCAATAATAACTCAGTAACGATTTAGTCATAAACTGGGCTAGTGATACATTCCCTATTGGGAGTTAGGAGTTAATAAGGTAGCAATAAAGGCAAAAAAAAGCCCGAATAATATATTCGGGCTCAAGGGAATGGCTCAAAGGGGTTTGAGCCGTGCGCTAATTAACTACTTAAAAACACAAAAAAACATAACAAAAACAAAGTAAACATCTACTATCAATATTTAGACTGACTTATATAATAAAAATAAGTACCGTTAAAGATAAGTCCGTCAAAAGAGTGCGCGAGCATCACTTTTATCACCACCACAGTGAGTGGCTTGAACAAGTTAAAACAACCAATCTATCTATCACAATACATCTGTTGCTCAACTTGTATTAGTTAAGTGTAGTGGATGTTTTTACAAATGCTAATTATTTTTAATGTTTTTTATCTCTATGTTTTTAAAGGGGTAATTAAAGTAAAGACAAGTGCTAATAATTTTTCAGCTGTTTTTGATAACAACTTTAGCACTGGCTATGCACGGTTTTATCACAAGATATCCACAGATGCTTAATTTGTCAGCAAATCACCTTGTTTCAGCGTCAATCAAAGCAATACTTTCATCAGCAAAACCAACACCAGCCTCAGAGTAAAAGTTGAATACCTTATCAACACCATAGGCTTCAAGTTCTGCTCTTTCATCATCATAACGGGCAATGGCCGCTATCTTTCCTTGGTAGCCGGCAATTTGTAGCTGCTCGGTAATGCTCATACTATCAATGACATTAGGCAGCGCTAATAAAACGAGTTCAAGTTTTGTTAAGTCAATTCGCTCCCAAAAAAAAGCATCTTCTGCATCGCCATAACAAGCTTGAACTCCTTGCTGTTTAAGCCAGCATACTTTTTCTTGCTCTGCATCTAAGCCCCAAGCTAATTTACTGCTGTGCTCAGAAATAGCGCGATAGGCACCCATACCAACCCGGCCCATACCAATAATAACGATAGGGGCATTTGTCGGCTGAGAAAAAACATCTTCAACTAGAATATCATCACGTTCGAAGCGTTGAAAAACATGTTTATAGTGACTAAAAAAGCTATGAGTAAAGCGATACAGAACATTAGTGATCACAAACGAAATAGCAACCGCCAGCGCTAAAATTACTAACCAGTCATTGCTCAGCCAACCACTACTAACACTAATGGCAGCAACAATGAGTCCAAACTCACTAAAATTGCTTAATGCCAAAGCGCTCAAATAAGCGGTTCTACACCTTATTTTCATCAAGCTTAATAAGCCAAAAAATAGCACAAACTTAATAGGAATCAACAGTACTAACAGCATGGCTAGGTTTAGCATTTCAAACGTTGGAATAGCACTAAAACCTATAGATAAAAAGAAACCAATAAGAAATAAATCTTTAAAGCTCATTAATGACTTGTTTATTTCTGACGCTTTAGGGTGAGAAGATAAAAACATACCTATGAGTAATGCGCCTAAATCGCCCTTGATATTAACTAATTCAAACAGCTCATAACTGCCCAAAGCAATAAAAAATCCCATTAAAGGAATTAACTCACCATGACCAACATGGCTAACTATTTTATTAATAACGGGGCGAATCATAAATAAAGCTAATAAACCGAATGCCCATAGCGATGGTGATTTTCCGGTTGCAAATACTAAAAAAGCTACCGCAACAATATCTTGTATCACTAAGATACCAACGGCAATTTTGCCATGGCGGGTGCGCATTTCACCATTTTCTTCAAGTAACTTAATTACGCATACTGTGCTGCTAAAGCTTAACGCAAAGGCAATAAGCATGGCGGTAGTAAAGTCTAAGTCAGCAAAATAGTTAATGGCCAGAAAAGCAAACAGCTTAGTAATACTAATAGTGGCAACTAACCAAAGCACGGTGTGTAATGAACTTGTGAGCCATACTTCATTTTTAAAGAGGCTTTTTACGTTGAGCTTTAACCCTATGGTAAACAACATTAGGGTTATGCCTAAGTTACTTAGAATAGTCAGGCTATCATCGGCTTGATAGCCTAAAAAGTTTAAAGCAAAACCAGCCACTAAAAAACCAATTGATGGCGGAAGGTTGATTGTTTTAGCGGCTAAGCCACAAATAAAGGCAAAGAAGATCCAAATAAAGTCCATAGTTTTTTTGATATTCCTTTAATGTGAGTCGATTTGAGCCAAAGGCGGGGTAATAATATCAGCTAACGTTTGCGCCATAAATTCTACTATTAAAGGTTGCGCGGCTAAATTAGGGTGAATGCCATCTGCTTGCATCAATTCGGGTTTAATGGCGATTGCTTCCATGAAAAAGGGTAGTAATGGAATATTGCGTAATTTAGCGGCCTCAGCAAAGGTTTGATTAAAGAGCTGATTATAACGCTCACCATAATTAGGCGGGATTTTAATCGTCATTAATAATACCTTGATATTTTTCTGCTGCGCTAAGGTGATTATTTGTAACAAGTTATTTTTAATAAGCTTAGGAGGGAAGCCTCTTAAGCCATCATTACCCCCTAATTCAATCAATAAATAATCTATATTTTGTTTCGCTAAAATATTCGGTAAGCGAGCTAGCGCACCGCCTGTGGTCTCACCACTAATGCTGGCATTGATTAATGTGTAAGGCGCTTTTTGTTGGTGTAATGTTTGGTTAAGTTGATAAACCCAGCCTTGATTTTCTTTTAAACCAAAGCTTGCGCTTAGGCTATCACCTAGTATTAAAATAGAGCTTGGCTGACTTTGTACACTGTAACTTGGCTTTGAGTAAAACAAAGTAACTGTAACTAACAGTAGTAACACACTTAAAAAAGTATTTTTAATCATGACATTTAATTCCGAAATTATCCTTAAAACTCAATCGATTACTAAATCGGTTTCCTTAGAAGATAAGCAGCTGCATTTACTACAAGGTATCGATTTAACCGTATATAAAGGTGAAACTGTCGCCATTGTTGGCTCGTCAGGCTCAGGAAAAACCACGCTACTATCACTTTTAGCGGGTTTAGACTTACCTTCTCAAGGTGAAGTTTATCTCAAAAACAAGCCTTTACACCAGCTAAATGAAGAAGATCGTAGCCAAGTGAGGGCTGATCATGTTGGTTTTATCTTTCAACAGTTTTTATTAGTGAATAGTTTAACCGCGTTAGAAAATGTTATGTTGCCGGCAGAACTTGCCAATAATGGCAATGCCAAACAAGAGGCGCAAGCGTTATTAGCGCAGGTGGGCTTGAGTGATAGAGCAAGTCATTTTCCCTCACAATTGTCAGGTGGCGAGCAACAGCGTGTTGCCATTGCCCGTGCTTTTATTACTAAGCCCGATATTTTATTTGCCGATGAACCAACGGGTAATTTAGATAAAAAAACATCAAACCATATTGCTGATTTGTTGTTTGATTTAAATAAACACTACGACACCACCTTAGTGCTAGTGACACACGACTTATTATTGGCCAAGCGCTGTCAACGTAGTGTGGAAATGAAAGATGGACATCTTGTCGATCAGTTAATCGCTCAAGAGCCGCTCACTGAGGAAAATCAAGATCAGCGCCAAGAGCAGGAACCCCACCAACCAACTACTAAACCTGCCAACGCATGAGTATTTTAACGGCCAACTGGGCTAAACAGTCATTTAGGTTATTTTTACACGAATTAAAACGTGGTGAATTAACGATTATTATTTTGGCCATTGTTTTAGGCGTGGCCAGTGTTTTTTCATTAGCGGGCTTTTCTGGACAAATTAAACAAGCGTTGATTAATGAAAGTACCAGCTTTATCGCCGCTGATCGTATTTTACAAAGTAGTCGTCCTTTAGTTGAGACAGAAATTGATAGCGAAGTAGACTTAGAAAATGATTCATCAGCTGATTCGAAAGCCGACCACCTTAACCACCTAGCGATAAACGAGCAAAGCCAGCAATTAAACATTGTACAAGCAGAGCAAGTGCTGATGTCATCAATGGTCTTTGCAGGTGATAATATGCAATTGGTTGAACTGGTCGCGGTGTCTAATAATTATCCCTTACGTGGTGAGTTGTTGGTCAGTGAAAGTGTTAATACCAGTGATGAAAAAATTGCTCACGCACCCGTGCCGGGCACCGTATTTGTTGAAGAAAAGTTTTTATCTTTACTGAATGTTTCTGTCGGTGATGAGATTGAAATAGGTAATGCGCAATTAGTTATTGCTGGCATTGCCAAACAAATACCCGACGCTTCTTTTAGTGTTTTTACCTCTGGGGTAAAAGTTATCGTTAATATGGCGGACTTAACAGCAACCAACCTTATTCAGCCAGGTAGTCGTGTCACTTATAAATATTTGTTTGCCGGTAATAGCAATGACATAGATGCGTTAGATGATTGGATCAAACCTAAAATCAATGACGCCCAACGCTGGTATGATATTCAATCTAAGCAATCGCCGTTGGCAAATGCATTAAACCGAGCAGAAAAATACCTGTCTTTAGCTAGCTTGCTTGGCATTATTTTAGCCGCGGTAGCGGTTGCTGTTGCCAGTAGACGTTATGGTCAAAAACATCAAAGCAGTGTTGCTGTGTATAAAGCGATGGGGGCATCTTTATCATATATTCGCAAACTCTATGCTTTGCATTGGGCAAGCTTAAGCTTATTTAGCATTATGGTGGGCTTAGTGTTTGGCTATTTACTTGCTCAGCTAGGCCTTTATGCCATTAAGGATTATTTGCCAATACACGCGGCTCAATCAGGCAGTGATACCGCTAATCTGGCTATTTTTTCATTAAAACTTGTGCCTTTAGGTTTTTATCCGCTCATTATGGCTGTGCTAACAGGGTTAGTATGCGCTATAGCCTTTTCTTTAGTGCCGTTAAAGCAATTAATTGCTACATCGCCGTTAGCAGCATTAAGGGATGAAAAACTGCGTGATGACAAACAGCCCTTACTTACCCATATAAGTAGCCGCATAGGGCAAGCATTACCGCCTATTATCGCACTATTCTTTTTATTGCTGCTATTTAGCCGAAGTTTAGTGTTAAGTGCTAGTTTACTGTTAGCGGGTATTTTAGTGTCGGCTTTGCTATTCATTGTTGGCCGAATGTTGATGAGCGTTAGCCGCGCGGTTGGCACTAAATCTGGCGCGGCTTGGCATTTAGCTATGGCTAATTTAAAGCGGCGGGCAGCAGCTAATAGCGTACAATTAGTCAGTTTTACCATCGCTATCAAGCTATTGTTGATGATTGTCGTTATTAAAAGCGCCTTATTATCTGAATGGCAAGCACAGTTACCTGAGCAAGCCCCTAATCTTTTTTTAGTTAATATTGCCAATGAACAAGCCAAAGACGTTGAAGACTTTATTGGGCAGAATGACATTATTGCCAGCGATCTCTATGCGGTAATACGAGGCCGATTAACCGCGATTAATAAAGAGGAAGTTGCTAAGCAAGTAAGCAAAGAGCAAGTTGATGGCAATGATAATGGCCGCCAAGGGGTAGGGCGAGAGCTTAATTTAACTTGGCGCGCTCAACTACCTAAAGAAAATATTATTGCGCAAGGTGCTTGGTGGAATGCTGACTCAACGGCGCAGCAAGTTTCTATTGAAGAAAGTTTAGCCGAACGCTTGCAGATAAAATTAGGTGATATGTTAACGTTTCAACTGGGTAGTGATACGATTAAGGTACCAGTCACCTCTATTCGTACGGTTAACTGGCAATCAATGCAACCCAATTTCTACATGATTTTTAGTCCTCAGGTGCTGGCAGACTTCCCCGCAAGTTATATTGCCTCACTTTATGTACCACAAGATAAAAAACGCTTAATGCAACAATTTCTTGCTAATTACCCCACCATAAGTTTGATTGATATTGACGCCATGATGGGGCAATTACGAAAAGTTATTGAGCAAGTATCAAAAGCGGTAGAGTTTATTTTAGTGTTAGTGGTACTGGCAGGCTGCTTAGTGTTGGTGGCTCAGGTACAAGCGAGTATGGAAGAGCGAGAAAGAGAGATTGCCATATTGCGCACTATTGGGGCAAAAGGAGCTTTGTTAAGAAATAGCATTTTATTCGAGTTTGTTGCCTTAGGCGCTATTGCGGGGTTAATGGCTAGCATGGCTATGGAACTCACGGTTTATTTACTACAAGCCAACTTGTTTAATATGCAAACAAGCTTTCACTTTGAGTTTTGGTTATTAGGCATTGTCGCAGGGGCAAGTTTTGTTGGTTTGGTTGGGCTACTGTCATGTTGGCGACTCATTAATTTACCTAGCGTGACTTTAATTCGCCGTACCATGTAGTTATACCGTGTATTAATGATGATTTTTCAGGTATATTAGCCGTCATTATTTCAAGAATAAAAACAATAACTTTACCAACAAGGGATTAATAATTTATGGGCGCTTTAGTTAAAAGCACTAGTATAGTAAAGGTGTTTGTCACTATCGCGGCAATCTTTATTATTTTCGCAGGAATTAAAACTGCCGCTAATATTTTAGTACCATTTTTATTATCATTATTTATTGCCATTATATGTAATCCTCTAGTCGCTAAAGCCAGTGAATATAAAGTGCCTAAAGCGCTATCCGTGATTTTAGTGATTGGCATTTTTGTTACCGTGGCTCTTTCACTTGCGGGGTTAGTAGGACAGTCATTAAACGAATTATCGCAGCTTATTCCGCAATACAGGCTGCAACTTAAAGAACAATTTGTTTGGTTAACGGCTTTTTTAGCGCGTTATAACGTGCAAATATCTTCAGCCATTTTACTAGAATATTTTGATCCCGCTGTCGCTATGGGTATGGCGGCAAATATGCTTAGTGGTTTTGGCTCTGTGATGGCTAACCTGTTTTTAATTATGCTTACCGTGGTTTTCATGTTATTTGAAGCGCCATCTTTTCCCATTAAACTTCATTTCGCGCTTGACGACCCTGAAATGCGCTTGAAACAAATAGAGCGTTTTCTCGCTTCGGTAAATAACTATATTGCCATCAAAACTATGGTCAGTATTGCGACAGGTATTGTAGTGTCCACTATGCTCTGGGGGTTTGGGTTAGACTTTTTCTTATTATGGGGAGTGTTAGCTTTTTTACTCAATTATATCCCTAATATAGGTTCAATCATTGCCGCAGTACCCGCGGTTACTCTAGCCACTTTACAATTAGGCTTAGGTGAAGCTGGCGCTATTGGCATAGGCTATATGCTTATTAATATGATTATGGGCAATATCATTGAGCCGAGATACTTAGGCAAAGGTCTAGGTCTATCAACGCTGGTGGTATTTCTATCATTGATTTTTTGGGGCTGGTTATTAGGCACCGTAGGCATGTTACTGAGTGTGCCATTAACAATGATTTTAAAGATTGCCTTTGAAAATTCTCCTGAAGGGCGTTGGTTAGCAGTATTACTGAGTGACGAAGATAGTGTTGTTCAGGAAATAGAGCAAGTTCAACAAAGTACATAAATTAATTCGCTTAATTGCACAGACATTATTTATTGTGGTAGTTTGCATGCCTTTTATTTGATGGATGGAAAGCAATAAAATACCACGCGAACTCGCTAAAAAGTGAAGACGTTAGCAAAAATGCCTACTAGCGAATGTATGACTATCGTTATTGCTTTTATCAATTCTACAAGCCTTAAAGTGTGACATAACATCAGCATTCCTCGCCATCGAGTCTTTTGATAGTGCTGCAAAAAGAAGAAAAGGAACCGTGGCTTGGTTTTACGGCTTTAACTTACATTTATTGATTAACCACATAGGTGAAATCATACCATTTCATCTTGAGTTTTTATCACCTCAATCCAGTCTCTACGATATATTTTCATTACTCACTTATCCCCTTGCTCTGCTGACTTTATACCAAGACTTTTATATTTCTCTTGCCTAATAATGAGACGTTGCGCGGGCTTTCAAAGCAATTAAATAAGGAGGGGGATCACATCAGATTATTATATGTCCAATATAATACCAATTGCACTAACTAAGTGATCATTTTCAAATGGCCTAAATATCCAATAACGTCGTTGCTTTCAATCTCAATAGCCAGCTATTGCTCAATTAAGCGCCTTGTTCTTGAAAATTTATTCTCATTGAATTCTGTACCCTTAATTAATCCAAATGGTATAACTCATTAAACTAGTTGTGTTTTTAATGAAAATCATTATCATTACGGTCAATTTAATTTTACAAAGGGTGTTATCTCATGAAAATTGGACGTTATTCTCTCATCGCGCTTGCTGTTTGTACCAGTTTGTCTGTTCATGCGAAAGGAGATTTTGAATCAAAAGATGCTAAAGACACTGAACGAATTATTGTTACTGGAAGTCGCATGCAAGAAAGCCTAGATGAAGTGCCAGCATCGGTTTCAATTATAAATAATCAAACTATAGCGCAAGATTTGTTAACCTCGGCGGAGTTACAAACTATGCTGGCGCTTCATGTGCCGGGTATGGGGGCGCCGCATAGCGGCACTTTCAGTAATTCTGGCCAGTCACTTCGTGGCCGAACGGCCTTAATAATGATCGATGGCGTGCCGCAATCAACACCATTACGAAATGGTAAATTAGGAATTCGCTCGCTAGATCCTAGCGTTATCGAACGCATTGAGGTCATTAAAGGTGCCACCTCAATCTATGGCAATGGTGCCTCTGGCGGCATTATTAACTATATTACTAAAACGGCAAACAGTGAAAAATCTTTTTCGGGACGAGCGGCAATTAGCAGTAATTTTTCAGCGGTTAAGTTTGAAGACAGCGTTGGTCGTCGTATTGATGTTGCAGTAAATGGTACCTTAGATAATTTTGACTATGTGGTTAGTTTGGTAAGTGATGAGTCAGGTGTGCAGCGTGATGCAGACGGTGATGTCATGGGCTTAACTTATGGTTTATCTGATTTCAAATCAGAGAACTTATTTACCAAATTTAATTATTATGTTGATGATATGCGTTCATTGCAATTTAGTTATAATTATTTTGAAGGACAACAAAATACCGACTATATTGCTGCTGGCGGTGATTTTCATGCTGATGTAAAAAGTTATGCAATTAAAAATATCGACAACATAGCTGTTCCAGGTGAGCCGCAAGGTCCTCGTGGTAACCACAATGTAAAATTACAATATCGTGATATGGAGTTGTTCAATAATACTGACTTTACTGCCGATGCTTACTGGCAGAAAATAGAAAACGTATTTTTTTATCACACAAAATTTAAAGATGACAGTTTAGGTTTGGTTGGTGGTCAGTCGATGATTACTTCTGAAAAATCAGGTTTACGTCTTAATTTTAATAGCAATTTTGATCTAGGTAGCGCTGAAGCAACACTCATTTACGGCATTGATATGTTAAATGATAAAACCGCGCAACCTTTGATCGATGGTCGTATGTGGACTCCAGAAATGGATATGGATAATATCGCTGGTTATTTACAAGCCAAATTAATTTTTGCTGATCACTGGGTCTTAAAAGCAGGGGTGCGCGAAGAATCAATTGAAATTGGCGTTGCCGATTATAATACTTTGATGATTTGTAAACCAGGCAAGCAATGTACTGTACCTGTTGCTGTAACTGGTGGCACGTTAGACTATAGTGCCACAACCTATAATATTGGCCTGCGTTATCGTAATAACGAAATTTTCAGTCCATTTATTAGTTACTCTGAAGGTTTTGACATTGCTAATGTGGGCACGCTATTACGTAATGCCACAATCAGCAATTTAGATGAAATAGATACCGAAGCCTCTATTGTTAAAAACTCGGAAATAGGTTTTAGCAGTGTTTATAATAATATTCATTTTGAAATGGCCGCCTTTTATTCCACCAACAATTTTGGTGGTAACCTGGTTGCCGATGAGCTTACCGAGACTTATCAATTAGAACGTAAACCGCAAAAAGTATGGGGTTATGAAGCCGCAATTAACCTTATGGTAACTGAAAAGCTCGATTTAGGATTCAGTTATAGCTGGTTAGAAGGAAAACAGACCGAAAATGATGTTTATCTAGATGGTGGTTCAATTAACCCACCACAAATTACCGCCTATGCTAATTATCAGGCTACCGAAAAACTACACTTGGCAATGAATTACTTAGGCGTGCAAAGTCGTGACCGTTTTGATGCTAAAGAGGGTAAATATAGCGGTAGAGAAGCGCCTGTTTCTTCATACGATGTAGTCAATGCATCGGCAAGTTACGCCGCTACAGATGCGCTGAAACTTTCTATGGGTATCGAAAACCTGTTTAATAGCGATTATTTCCCACATCTTGCTCAGTCACACACCTATGATGACTCACATATTAAAGGCAAGGGACGCACGGTTAATTTGACCTTGGCTTATAGTTTTTAATGCTTCGTTTTTTTATAGCAAGGCACATCCCATTTTAACAAAAGCTGCTGGATGATATTTAGTGTTTAGGCTTTGTTTTAGGTGCCCCCATCTGGTCCTAGCAATATTCATGTTTTTCTTTTAAATAAACCTGAGTATTTCTGGGGCTTTGTTGCTTTTTTGAGAATGTTTTTAGGCACCGTAGGCATGTTACTGAGTGACGAAGCTAGTGTTGAGCAAGAGGCTGAGCAAGAGGCTGAGCAAGCTCAACGGTTGAATCATAAATCGTTGGTAAAAAAATATTGTGATACGTATGTTTTGGTTGGAGCTTGTTGAAGAACAAGCTCCTTTAAACGCCGGTTATTTCACTTTGCTCAACTCTTTAATGCGTAATTGGCTAAGCTGAATGTAACACTTTTTATAAGCGATATTGGCGCCTTTTTCTGGCGAAATCATCAAATATCGCCATCGACAATCATTATCTCTAAAAGTAATAAAATTACTTTGCGAGCGCTTAAACATTTTTAGTGCTGAGTAACGTCCGGTAATTAATGCCTTTTCTTCAAGATTGAAAACATGATTGTTTACCCAGGTTTGTAATTCTCGGTCAATGGCCTTTGTTACACCGTCTAAACAACTAGATGCCTCATTTATGGTTAAATCCGCTTGTTGACACTCAGCGAGTGTTTTTGCCCCATAAGCTGGGGACGTTAATAAAAACTGCGATGTTACTATCAGTATGAGTGCTGTTATTTTTTTTATCATAGATTAATCAGGTGCTTATATGTAGCTTTTGTCACATGTACAAAATCAGTAGTTACAAAAGCTTAGTTGAAAATTATTGTCATTTAAAAAAGTTTAAAAAAGTTTAAAAAAGTTTAAAAAAGTTTAAAAAAGTTTAAAAAAGTTTAAAAAAGTTAAGCGGGTAACACTTTTTTATAAGGTTTAACCGTTACTTTTTTGTAAACACCAGCATCAATATAAGGGTCAACATCAGCCCATGCTTGTGCTTGTACTAATGAGTCAAATTCGGCAATAATTAACGAGCCAGTAAAGCCTGCTTCACCAGGATCATTGCTATCAATAGCAGGACACGGGCCTGCAACTAATAACCGTCCTTGAGCTTGTAATTCACTTAAACGTGCTAAGTGCTGCTCTCTAACAGATAAACGTTTGGCTAAACTGTTGTCATTATCTTCGCTGTAAATAAGGTAAAACATATTTTCTTCTTTCCTATTAATTCAAGTAAAGGATTTAATTAAAGCTATTTTTTATCGCTAGGTGATTCGCTCATGACATTAGCGCTAATTTCAATACTATCTTCAAGTGCATCAGTCACCTCTTCACTATCTTGTGGTAGGTATTTATAAAGGGACAAAATAGAACCAACGGCAAAGACTAAGGTAAGACCCGTTAAACCAAAAACTTTAAAATTTACCCAAGTATCTAAATCAAAATTGAAGGCGACATATAAGTTTAGCGCGCCACATAAAGCAAAAAATACCGCCCATGCTAAGTTTAATTTTGTCCAAATAGGCTCAGGTAGCGTTAATGACTCGGATAAAAACTGTTTAATGATGTTTTTATTAAAAACGTAATGGCTAACAAGCAGCGCAATAGCAAAAAATTCATTGATAATGGTGACTTTCCATTTGATAAAAGCATCATCGTGGAAAAAAATAGTCATACCGCCAAAGACAGCGATCAAAGCAAAAAATATCCAATTTCGAGTCGGTACTTTTTCTTTTTTAATTAAGTAATACAAAATTTGTAGGGCAGAGGTGACGATTAATGACCCCGTGGCCCAATATAAATCAGCAAACTTATAAAATAATAAGAAGATGATTAAGGGGATATACTCCAAAACAGCGTGCATGCTTTACCTTTAAAATGATGATTGTAACTAGCTTGGCTTAATTTTAACGAAACTAACCCAGTTTTAATAGCTCAAGGCTAAAGTTTTCCGAGATTATATTAACTTTGTTCTTTCAATGATCTTTATCAACTAAGCTGTCGATCTAGTTTGTACTTTCATCAAGGGCAAGGTACTTTAGCGTTAAGTTAATTATTTAAACCTTATCAGAGCTACTATGACCGAAAAAGCGCCTTTTTATCAACCACAGGGTAATGAAGTTTCCTTGTTCAACCACGCCTTTGAGCACCAACTGCCTGTATTAATTAAAGGGCCGACAGGTTGTGGGAAAACTCGTTTTGTTGCTCACATGGCTGAAAAACTTAACAAACCTCTATATACCGTGGCTTGTCATGATGATTTAACCGCCGCAGATTTAGTCGGCCGACATTTAATTGGCCCAGAAGGAACGTATTGGCAAGATGGCCCGTTAACCAAAGCGGTACGTGAAGGCGGAATTTGTTATTTAGACGAAGTTGTTGAAGCAAGAAAAGATACCACTGTTGTATTGCATCCGCTTGCTGATGATCGCCGAGTATTACCCTTAGAGCGCACAGGAGAGTTACTTGAAGCCGCGCCAGGCTTTATGCTGGTGGTTTCTTATAATCCGGGTTATCAAAACTTATTAAAAGGAATGAAACCAAGTACAAGGCAGCGTTTTGTCGCCTTACGTTTTGATTATCCTAGCCCAGAAGTAGAGCAGAAAATTCTTATTAAAGAAGCAGGAGCCGATCCTCATTTAGCCTTTAAATTAGTTGAGCTTGCTGGTGCTTTGCGCTTATTAGAGCAAAATGATCTAGATGAAGTTGCCTCAACGCGTTTATTAATTTATGCCGCCCGCATGATTGGCTCAGGCGTGAAAGAGCTAGACGTTTGTCGTTGCTGTTTAGCTGAGCCATTGTCGGACGATCCACAAACCGTTAATGCCTTAATGGATGTTGCTAAAATTTACTTTGATCAATAAGCCTTTAATGAATAACGTCATCAATATCAATACCACGCTTAGTGAAAGTGAGCATGTTGAATTAGCCAAAGCAACAAAACGCCTGCCTGGTGATTTAGCCATGTGGTTTTTTATTTTGGCCGAGCTAACCGTTTTTGCTATATTTTTTATTGGCTTTGCTATCGCTGAGCAGCAAAACAGTGACATGTTTAGCCTTGGCAAAACAAAACTGCATCAAATATCGGGGTTAATAAATACCTTAACGCTTATCACCAGTAGTTACTTTGTTGCGATGGCGCTTCATGCCATGCATTTAGGGCAAGGTAAAAAGGCGGCCAGTTTGTTGATCGCCGCTAAACTTATTGCGTGTATTTATATAGGGGTGAAATTTTGGGAATATTTGTCATTATTTGAATTAGGTATTGATATTGAAACCAATACTTTTTTCACCTTGTATTTTATCATCACTTTTTTTCATTTAATGCATGTTTTACTGGGTATGGTTATTCTGGCTTTTATTACGGTGAAAGCGGCAAAAAATGGTTATAACGCTAACAATATTTCTGGCTTTGAATCAGGCGCTAGCTATTGGCACATGGTTGATATGTTATGGATTATTTTATTTCCTCTTATTTACGTTATTTAAATGAGTTTACTTTATGATAAATAGTCAACTAACCAATAAAAAGCCATTAACCAGTAAAAAAAACACGCTAAGCTGGTTGTACTTATTAGCACTAACCATACTTTCGACCTATATCGGTGTACTTTTTGAATTGTTTACCACGAGTAAAAGTTTGTTTGTTATCAGTGTGCTATTTATTGTTTTTTTAAAAGGTCAACAAATTATTGATGTGTTTATGGAACTCGCACAAGCACCTAAACTTTGGCGAAGATTACTGTTGGCTTATGTCACTTTACTGCCGGCAATCATAGCAATAATCTATCTGCTATAATGATTTGATGATGTGAAGGATTAACTTAGTACAAGGTACCTGGTACAAGGCAGGCAACAATGAAATCTAATCAAGATAACCAGTTTGCTATAATTTACCAGTCCCTGTATCTAGCAAACTTATTGCTTTTACCCCTAATAAGTTTTTTGGTACTTGTTTACTACTTCCATAAAGCAAATAAAGCAAATAAAGAAAAACCTCAGCGTTTTTACCTTTCTAAATTTAATAAAATCCATCTCTATCGTAGTATTCAAATATCTGCATTAGCAGGTTTCTTCCTTGGTATAGCCCCAGTGTTTTATATTTTTTATTCCGCTCAATTTAGCGTTTCGGTAATGGTGGTCATATTTTATTTTGTCACCTTACATACCTGTTTTGTGTTAATTGGTCTGTTAAATCTGGCTCGAGCGATGGCAAAAAAACTTCCTGTTTTTTAATGTTTTTTTAGCGTATTAGCCTATAGTTGAGTTAATTAAATCATTTTATATGGAAAGTATATGACCAAGGCTGAAAAATTTGAAAGTATGGGGGGGCGAGCAATATTAATTAAAATCAACAAAGTTTTCTATGACAAGGTTTATGACCATCCTTGGTTAAAACAGTATTTTTTAGCTATTCCCCAGCAACATATTGAAGATCAGCAAGTTGATTTTATGCAGAAAGTACTTGGTGGTACCAATATTTATGTCGGAAAAACACCAACAGTAACCCATAACCACATGTATATACCAGGCGATCTATTTGATATTCGTCAAGAATTATTGCAAGAAGCATTTGACGAAACAGATGCGAATAGTGAGTTAGCTGAAAAGTGGCTGTTGCTGGATGAATCATTTCGTCGCTTAATTATTAATAAATCACCAAATGAATGCCAGCCGCGCTTTAAAACCGACCCTATTTTAAACTTTCCTGAGCCAACTTAAACTCCTTAAGTTTGGCTCTGTTCCATAATACTGTTGTCCATGATGCAACTATTTGATTGTTCAGAAGTGTTGGTGGTTGTGATAAAAGCGAGCTTCACAAGCAAGGATGCTTGTGTAGAGCCCCATGGAAGGGTTTACACGTCTCGCTTGTTCACTCGACAACACTTAACTACAACAGAGCCTTAAGTTTAGTGATGAGGATGAAGGGCTTTTAACGCTTTGATCTTGATGCACATCACTACATCGCTACAAATACTTGCTACAATCTAACCATTGAAATAGTTTAATCATTGGAAATGAAATGGAAGAGTGGGTTGGTGGTCTTTGGCATAAGTATATTACCCGTAAGGCTAGTCCTGAGTTTGATCTTGCTAGAGTGACTTTTGATGACGTGAGTAAATCTGTAGGCATGGTTTTTAGAGCCCTTGGCGGTGATGTTGTTAAGCGCGTCGAGGCCGCCAGTGCTCGAGAATATTTAACTCGAAAAAGCTTTCTACAAAAAATATCGGGTGATACCCAACAAGTTTCTCTGGCATGGCAAGACGATGAAAGTTTACGCTTACCTGAGTCTCTTGCTATTTTTGAACAAAAATCCTTAAACTACGATTTATATATATGGCTTGCTGTTCTAGCGGCTAACCATCAAGGAAAATTCAGTCACTGGGCCAATGACAACCAAGCGCTTGTTGTTAATGTGTTAGAAAAATACCCTTCAATGCGCACGCGATATCAAAAATTAGCGACTGCCTTTGTTAAGCTTAGACCCGTTATTGACTCTCTACCCAAAGCAGAGCAGCAAATGGAGCAAGCTATAACGCAAGCGCTTTTAACACCGGGTTCAGTCAGCGAGTTTCCTATAGTCGATTTTGCCCCAAAAGCTGTGTACTTATGGCTTTATCCTTCAGCCAGTGAAAATGATTTGGTGATGCCAGAATATCAAGACTTAGTGCAAAATGAAGACGATGAACAGCAACAAAAAAAAGCCACTAAAAAATCGTCAACCAGTCGTAAAAAAGCAGAGCGTGTTGATGCGCCTGATGAAAAACAAGGCATGATGATTTTTCGGCTAGAAAGTATGTTTTCTTGGAGTGAATTTTCTAAACTAGATCGCGGCAGTGATGACAGCGATGATGATGAAGATAGCCAAGAAACCATTGAAGATTTAGATAAAATAACTCTAGCAAAACAGCAAGATCAACAAAAAAGTGGCCAAATAAAAATTGATTTAGATTTGCCCTCGGCTTCTGAGGATGACATCCCCCTAGGGGATGGCATAAAGTTACCTGAATGGGATTATAAAACGCAAACATTACAAGCCGATCGCTGCTTATTGCAGGCTATGCTACCTCGCGATGCTAAAGCACAAAAATTACCAATAAAATTACAGAAATTGGCAAAAACAATTCAAGCGCAGTTTGAACAATTACGCAGTGTTCGTTATTGGCTGAAAGCGCAACCACAAGGTGAAGAGCTAGATCTTGGCGCATGGTTAGACTTTCATGTAGAAAGTCAAATAGCGCCAACAGCAGAAAAAGGTTTATTTAAATCGTTTCGCGGCAATAACCGTGACTTATCTTGCCTATTACTCGCCGATTTATCCATGTCTACCGATGCCCACATAGATAATGAACACCGCGTTATTGATGTCGTGCAAGACAGCTTATTACTCTTTGGTGAAGCTTTACAATCAGTGGGTGACAACTTTGCCATGTACGGCTTTTCATCGGTAAAACGCCATAACGTGCGTTTTACTATGCTTAAAAACTTTAATGAGCCGTATAGCGATCATGTGCGTGGTAGAGTTCAAGCGATTCGTCCCGGTTTTTATACCCGTATGGGGGCGGCGATAAGACAAGCGACAAATATTATTGCAGAGCAAAAAAGCACTGAAAAACTATTACTAATTTTAACCGATGGTAAACCCAATGACATAGATCATTATGAAGGGCGTTTTGGCATTGAAGATACCCATCAAGCTATTTGTGAAGCTAAAAAATTGGGAATAAAACCTTTTTGTATAACCATTGATACTGATGCACAAGCTTACTTACCTTATTTATTCGGTAGTGATGGCTTCACGGTAATATTGCGACCAGAGCAATTACCCATGCGTTTACCGCAGTTATATCATCAATTAACCTCACAATAGCCAAGAATAGAATAAGGTTTCCTTATGAATACGCCACTTAAAAAGTGCCTTTATTGCCAAACTGAAAATGATGCCACTAGTGATAGTTGCAGCCATTGCGGCATGGCATTACCAAACAAACACCCACAAGATAAACAAAAAAAACTCAATTTTTTTATTAAAGTATTTTGGGCTATTGTGCTTTTTTGTGTCGTGATGATGTATTACCTTCCTCGTTAATCGTGTTAGCGTGAGTTTCTTATCTTTAACTACAACTTATTTTAACTCCAACTTATTAAAAATAAATAATTTTTCTATAAATTCTTGCGCTTTTTTATTTCTGTGCTAGTTCCATAAAGTCCCTTTTTTTCAATTTCATTACTCCTAGTGTGCTTTATATATTCTTTATATATCAATGTGTTGTGTTTCTTGTGCTTTTTTTTAGTTAGTTTCTTGATTTAGTGAAAATCTGACATATAGTTAAAAACCAAGTGATAAAGATCTTAAAAGTCAGTGTTTTGAGATTTTGCTCTCGATGTAAATGTAACTTTTTAAAGAACACTCGCAAATAGGATGGCTTAATGCTGCAGCTCCCCAGTGAACTTACCATTGCTCAGGTTGAAGAATACCGTATTGAAATACAGCCCATCATTGATGAAAACGAAACAATTACTATCGATGATAGTCAATTAGCTCGCATTGATACCATTGGTGTGCAGTTTATTTTAGCGGTTGTCAGCTATATTTTAGCGCAAGGCAAAACCCTGCAATATCAATCAACATCGAAAATACTGCAAGAGAGTATCAAACAACTAGGTATCAACGATGCGATTTTAATGCAGTACCTACCTAGTTGATAGATTCCAGCTTAAGACCCAGCTGGAATAACGTGAATGCAGAATAAATTACAATTTTAGTGAAACTATTAAGTAGAAAGATAGGAGCAAACTATGACAAAAGTGCTGGTCGTTGATGACTCAAACTCGATAAGAGATATGGTCAGTTTTACTTTGAAAAGTGCCGGATACCAAACCGTTGAAGCGAAAGATGGCCGTGAAGGCTTAAACAAAGCGCAAGCAGAAGCTTTTGATCTGGTTATTTCTGATGTCAATATGCCTAATATGGATGGTATCACTTTGTGTGGCGAGATAAGAAAACTCGCCAATTTTAAATTTATTCCCATTTTGATGCTAACCACTGAAAGTTCGACAGATATGAAAATGCGCGGTAAATCGGCAGGTGCAACAGGGTGGCTAGTGAAGCCTTTTAATCCAGAAAAGTTACTAGCAACAATAAAAAGAGTGATTCGCTAAGTCGTTAGTGAGCTAAATTTTTTAAGGGAATTTTATGAGTGTTGATCTATCGCAGTTTATTCCAAGCTTTTTAGAAGAAAGCTTCGAAGGCCTTGAATTAATGGAGTCAAGCCTGCTCAATTTGAGCTCTGGTGATCATGAAACTATCCACTCTATATTTAGAGCTGCTCACTCTATTAAAGGTGGGGCTGGTACTTTTGGTTTTGACTCGGTTACTGAGTTTACCCATTTAGTTGAAACCTTGCTTGATGAAATGCGTGATGGTCGCCGTGAGGTTGCAACAAAAGATGTTGAGATTTTATTAACCGCTGTTGATTGTATGCGCTTGTTAATAGAAGCAGCCCGTGATGATGAAGATTACGATAAAGAAAAAGTAGCACAAACCACAAAGCAACTAGAGCAAACCTTAGCGGTAGACAGCAATAATACTGCAACAGTACAAGCTGAGAGTGAAGACTCAACACAAACTTCTGCCATGGCTAAGTATAATATTCATTTTGTACCAGAGCATAATTTAGCTAAAACGGGTAATGACCCACTGTTTTTATTTAGTGCCTTAGCCGAGTTGGGTGAGCTGACAATTGCTGCAATAACGAGTGAATTACCTGCACTCACTGATATTGATCCGCAAGAGTTATATCTTAGCTGGAATTTAACCTTAGCTACTGAAGCAACCATAGAAGAAATACAAGAAATTTTTGAATGGGTTGAAGATGAATGTACGTTAGAAGTCATTCAAATTGGTTGTGATAAAACTATTAATACTGCTGTATCTAACGAAGAATTAGAGCAAGCAGAAGCTGCTGTTAGTGAAAGTGCGAGTGAAACCACGCCTCAAACGAGTGATAAGCCTACGGAGCAAACCAACGCTGTTTCAGGTGGAGTATCAAAAGAGCAAGCAGCTAAACCTAAAACAAAAGCGAAAGTTGAAGTTGGCTCTATACGTGTAGGCGTTGATAAAGTAGATAACTTAATTAACTTAGTCGGCGAGCTAGTTATAACTCAGTCAATGTTATCCGAGTTGGGTAACGACTTTCAAATGGATAAAATAGAGCGTTTAACCAATGGTTTAGAGCAGTTATTGCAAAACACTAAAGAGCTGCAAGAAAGTGTTATGCGTATTCGAATGCTCCCCATTAGTTTTGCTTTTAACCGTTTCCCACGCTTAGTGCACGATTTAGCCATTAAAACGGGTAAAGCAATGGAATTGGTGATTAAGGGAGAGCAAACAGAGCTTGATAAAACCGTTATGGAGCAAATTGGCGATCCCTTGGTACATTTAGTGCGCAATGCGGTTGACCATGGTATAGAGCCTGCAGACGTTCGTCTTGCTAATGGCAAACCAGAACAAGGCACCATTTCGCTTGATGCCTATCATCAAGGTGGCAATATTGTTATCGAAATATCTGATGATGGTGGTGGTATTAATCGGCAAAAAGTTTTTGCTAAAGCGGTAGAAAAAGGCATTGTTGATGCAAACGCTACCCTTACTGACAGTCAGGTCTTTGATCTACTTTTTGAACCCGGCTTTTCTACCGCGGATCAGGTCACTGATATTTCAGGTCGTGGCGTTGGTATGGACGTAGTAAAACGCAATATTCAATCTTTAGGTGGTCGAATTCAAGTCGAGTCTACCGCTGGTAAAGGCAGCTGTTTTAAAGTTAATTTACCCTTAACCCTCGCTATTCTTGACGGACAATTAGTTAAGGTCGGCAGTGAAACTTACATCATCCCTTTAATATCTATTGTTGAATCTTTGCAAGTTGACAATGAACTTGTTAACCGCGTATCAGGTGACATGGCTTTATATCGTCTTCGAGATGAAAATGTACCTATTTTACCCGTTTATCAAATGTTTGGCTTGAAAACTGAGTACATCAGTATCGATAACGCGTTACTTGTTGTTGTAGAAGCTGATGGTCAAAAAGTGGGCTTGATGGTTGACAACTTATTAGCGCAGCAACAAGTGGTGATAAAAAGTTTAAAAGAAAATTATCAGCAAGTTATTGGTATTTCAGGCGCTACTATTTTGGGTGATGGTTCGGTTGCCATGATATTAGACATTCCAGGTATGATCCAAATGGCTTTGGCTCATGCCCAAAATAAACGTCATAACACTCCTCACAACGACACAAATCTAGAAAATACAGTTATAGGAGAGTATAGCTAATGGATATTCAAGATCTCGCCACTGATATTCCTTCTCAAGGTGAGCATGCTGTTGAAGGTATTGAGTTTATTACCAGTGGTGAACAGTATTTAACTTTTTTACTCGCAAGTGAGCAATATGCTGTTGATATTTTGTGTGTTGAAGAAATAAGAAGCTGGGAGCTACCCACTAAAATACCCAACTCTCCTCGCTACATTAAAGGTGTTATCAACATGCGCGGCATTATAGTTCCCATTGTTGATTTGCGAGTTAAGTTCAACATAGGTGAAGCGAGTTACCATGAAACAACCGTGGTCATTGTTTTAACTTATCAAGCCGAAGAAACTTCGCGCACTATTGGCTTTGTTGTTGACGCAGTTTCGGATGTACTTAATGTCGAGACAAGTGAAATCAAAAGCTCTCCGTCATTTGGTGGCAGTGTACAACCTCAATATATAGAAGGTTTAATTAATGTCGGTAACAGCGTAGTGACATTACTTAATGTTGAAAATCTACAGCAAGTTGAAAAACACGCTTTTAGTAATTAATCCAATGTTGATAATAAATTATTAACAATTAAAACGGAGTTAAGGTGGGTGACATGAGCGACATAGAGCAAGAGTATCTTACTTTTATATTACAAGGAGAAGAATACGGTGTTGATATTCTTTGCGTGCAAGAAATCAGAGTATGGAGCTCAGTAACTGAATTACCAAATAAACCATCGTATATAAAAGGTGTTATTAATTTACGCGGTGTGATCATACCTATTATCGACTTGCGTCAGCGTTTTTCTAAAGAGCCGCTCGATTATAACGAGCAAACCGTCACTATTATTTTAAAGCACCAAACTCAAGAGCGCACTATGGTGGTAGGTATAGTGGTTGATGCCGTATCAGAAGTGTATAAGTTTACTGATAAAGAAATCAGTAAGGCCCCTGCTTTTGGCAGCAACATTGATAGCTGCTTTTTAAAAGGTTTAGCCAGTGTTGAAGAAAAATTAGTTATTTTATTAGATAGTGCCGCTTTACTTAGTGAAGACGAACTTTACTGTATTTAAATGCTTTAAAGCAAAGGAAAAACCATGACACCCAAACAAATCAGTTTAGTGCAAACAAGTTGGCAAAAAGTATTGCCAATAGCCCCACAAGCCGCAGAAATTTTTTATGACACCTTATTTGAGATGGATCCCTCTTTAAAACCTTTATTTCCAAGTGATATGGCTGAGCAGGGTAAAAAGCTTATGGCCATGCTGGACACCGCCGTAAAGCTGTTGAATCAACCTGACAAACTTATTCCTGCAGTGCAAAAGCTTGGCGCTAAACATATTGATTACGGTGTAAAAGATGAACATTACGATACGGTTGGTGCTGCACTAATAAAAACTTTATCAGCAGGTTTAGGTGAAGACTTCACGACACCCGTTAAAAGGGCTTGGACAACAGTATATAAAACGCTAGCGACTACTATGATTGATGCAGCAAACAACGTTGACAAAGGAACTACCATGGATATGAAAACTAAGCAAAATACCCAAGATGATGAACTATCAGTGCAATTTCAAGGTGCATTAGCACAATCAGCGACAGCCTTTATCATGATCGATAGAGACTTTGTGATCACTTATGCTAATGAAGCAACTTTGGTTTTGTTAAAAAAACATGAAGTAACATTTGCGCAAAATTGGCCTGGATTTAAAGCCGATGCTGATACTATTATTGGCACTAATATTGATGACTTTCATAAAAACCCCGCTCATCAAAGAAAGTTACTCGATAATCCAAGTAACTTGCCCTACCAAACCGATATTTCAATCATGCATTTGAAATTTGAGTTAAATGTTAGCGCTATTATAGATACAGAAGGTAACTACATTGGCAATGCTCTAGAGTGGCAAGATGTTACCGCGGCGAGGCTACAGGCAAACAAAGCCGCACAACTGCAAGGGGCAATTGATCAATCTGGTACCGCTAATATTATGATCGATAGAGATTTTGTCATTACTTATGCGAATGATGCCACGCTTGCCTTGTTGAAAGAGCATGAAGCCACCTTTGCCCAAAATTGGCCAGGATTTAAAGCCGATCCAGCGATTATTATTGGCACTAATATCGATAGTTTTCATAAAAACCCCGCTCACCAACGCCAACTTTTAGACAACCCCACTAATTTGCCTTACCAAACCGACATTCAAATTAAACATTTAACCTTTCAATTAAATGTCACGGCAATTACGGACTCAGCAGGTGAGTACATAGGTAATTCACTTGAGTGGCAAGATGTGACCGCGGCAAGGTTACAGGCAAACAAAGCGGCGCAACTGCAAGGGGCAATTGATCAATCAGCTACCGCTAATATTATGATTGATAGAGACTTTGTCATCACTTATGCGAATGATGCCACACTTGCTTTGTTGAAAGAGCATGAAGCAACCTTTGCCCAAAACTGGCCGGGATTTAAAGCGGATCCCGAGGTTATTATTGGCACCAATATCGATAGTTTTCATAAAAATCCCGCTCATCAACGCAAGCTTTTAGACGACCCAACTAATTTGCCTTACCAAACTGACATTCAAATTAAGCATTTAACCTTTCAGTTAAATGTCACGGCAATTATGGACTCACAAGGGGAGTACATAGGTAATGCACTTGAGTGGCAAGACGTGACCGCGGCAAGATTACAGGAAAACAAAGCCGTACAATTGCAAGGAGCAATAGATCAATCGGCAACGGCGAGTATTATGATTGATAGAGACTTTGTCATCACTTATGCGAATGATGCCACGCTTGCCTTGTTGAAAGAGCATGAAGTAACCTTTGCCCAAAACTGGCCGGGATTTAAAGCAGATCCTGAGGTTATTATTGGCACTAATATCGATAGTTTTCATAAAAATCCCGCTCATCAACGCAAGCTTTTAGACAACCCAACTAATTTGCCTTACCAAACCGACATTCAAATTAAACATTTAACCTTTCAGTTAAATGTCACGGCAATTATGGACTCAGCAGGTGAGTACATAGGTAATGCACTTGAATGGCAAGATGTGACCGCGGCAAGAGAAAAGTCCGTAGAAGTGGGACGTTTAACCTCTGCGGTTGAAGGGATGACCACTAACTTAATGATGGCCGACAAAGGCGGTAATATTGTTTATGCAAATCCATCGGTTAAAAACATGTTGCGCCGTAGAGAAGTGCAATTACAAGCAGTATTGCCCTCATTTAGGGTTGATACTATGGTAGGAACCAATTTTGACACCTTTCATAAAAACCCAGCTCATCAGCAAAACCTATTAGGCAATCCCGCCAATATGCCCTACGACACTGAAATTTCTGTAGCAGGGTTAACTTTTCAATTAATTGCTATCGCCTTAATGGATGAAGAAGGAAACCATGTAGGCACGGCCGTGCAATGGTTGGATTTAACCGAAGAAAAAGATGCCCAAAGCCAAATTGAAAATCTGATTGGTGATGCAACCTCAGGCAGCTTAGATAGCCGAATAGACACCAAAGAATACCAAGGCTTTATGAAAGATCTTGGTGAAAACATCAATGGTTTAATGGACGCTATTGTAACCCCAATTACCGATGCCATTAATGTTGCCCAAGCACTTGCTGAAGGGGATTTAACCCAAAATATGCGCAGTGATTACGGTGGTGAATTTTTAGCGCTTGCTAATGCTATGAACGGCTCTATGGATAACTTGAGTAATATGGTTGATGAAATTCGCGGCGCTTCTACCAATGTGTTTGATTCAGCAAGAGAAATAGCTCAAGGAAATAGCGAGTTAAGTCACCGCACTGAGTCTCAAGCATCTAGCCTTGAAGAAACAGCATCGGCTATGGAAGAGCTAACGAGCACAGTACAACAAAATGCTGAAAACTCCACGGAAGCCAGTAAATTATCAAATACGGTTATGGAAAAGGCAACTAATGGTGGCTCAGTAGTGCGTAATGCTATTACCGCGATGAGTGATATTAATAAATCCAGCAAAAAAATTGCCGATATTATTAGTGTTATTGATGAAATAGCCTTTCAAACCAATTTACTCGCGCTAAATGCCGCAGTTGAAGCGGCAAGAGCGGGTGAGCAAGGTCGAGGATTTGCTGTGGTGGCTGCAGAGGTGCGTAATTTAGCCCAACGCTCGGCAGGTGCCGCGAAAGAAATTAAAGGTTTAATTAATGACAGCGTTGAAGCCGTGGGTCAAGGGACTAAATTGGTTGATGAAACAGGGCAAACTTTCAGTGAGCTGGTTACCTCAATTGAAGAGGTAAGTAACATGATCAGTGATATTGATAGTGCTGGTAAAGAGCAATCGGCAGGTATTGGCGAAGTAAGTGCAGCTGTTAGCCAAATGGATGAAATGACACAGCAAAATGCCGCCTTAGTTGAAGAGGCTGCCGCATCAAGTAAATCAATGGAAGAGCAATCGCAAGCACTGTTAGAGCAAGTGGCATTTTTCAATAATGGTGATGATAATGAGAAGCCAGCGGTGCCAGCCCCAAGGAAAAAGCCTGCGCAAGCCGTAGCACCTAGAAGGGCTATGAAAAAGGCGAAAAACACACGTATACAAACGGCAAGTGATCAAGAATGGGAGGAGTTTTAACTACCAATGAAACCAAATAGTCGAAATGGTCGAGATAAAGCGGTACGTCTATCTGATGATGATTTTACTTTTATATGTGACTTTGTTTATCAGTCTACAGGGATTGTTCTTAATAATAATAAGCGAGAAATGGTTTATAGGCGGCTTACTCGCATTGTTAGGGAACGAAAATTAAACTCATTTAGTGATTATTGTCAGTTATTGAAACAGCAAGGAGCTCAAGAAAAAGACTATTTTATTAATGCGATAACGACAAATTTAACCAGTTTTTTTCGCGAGCAACACCATTTTGATTATTTGGTTGACGAAGAGTTACCAAGGCTAATGGCTGAAAAAACAGTACAAGCAAATGGTAAAAAGCGTTTAAGAATATGGTCTAGTGCTAGTTCTACAGGTGAAGAGCCCTATAGCATTGCTATATCTGTATTGGAAGCAATGCAAGAACAATTATCAAGCTGGGACGTTAAAATTTTAGCCACCGACATTGACTCTAACGTACTCGCAGCAGGTAAAGCGGGTATATATGAGCATCGTCGTATCGAAAGTTTAAGTGAAAAATTTAAACAGCGTTATTTTCACCGAGGTGTTGGTAAAAATTCAAGCAACGTGAGAGTGGACAAAAAGCTCAGTACTTTAATTACTTTTAAGCAGTTGAACTTGTTGCATGAGTGGCCAATGAAAGGAGAGTTTGATGTGATTTTTTGTCGCAATGTCATTATTTATTTTGATAAGTCTACTCAACAAGAGTTATTCACACGTTATTATGATTTGTTAAAGCCTGGTGGGTTATTGATGTTGGGACACAGCGAAAATTTAGGTGAATTTCAGCAATATTTCAATACGATAGGTCGAACTATGTTTAGAAAAGGCAAGTAATAAACCTAAAGCAAAGCTAAGCATAAATAGGAAATCTAGTGCATAGGAATAAACATTTACAAGTAGGTCATTGTTTGCAACATTGTTTGCCTGAGTTTACTCACGTTAATCATTATTGGGATAAACAAAGGGAAAAAGTTGTAGCTAAAATATTGCCAGGTGAGCTTTATATGACCACGGACAAGGTGGTTATAGCGACAACATTAGGTTCGTGCATTGCTGCTTGCATTTGGGATGAACAAGCTAAAATTGGTGGTATGAACCACTTTATGCTGCCGTTAACCACAAAGGAAGTTCATGAAGTTAGCTGGGGGCAAAGAGAGCAGGTGAGTGATGCCACTCGTTATGGAAATTTTGCCATGGAGCATCTTATTAATACTATTTTACGATGCGGGGGGAGAAGATCCAATTTACGGGCCAAGCTTTTTGGTGGTGGAAAAATGATAAATCAGATGTCAGATGTAGGGCAAAAAAATGCTGACTTTGCTGTTGATTATTTAGAACAAGAAAATATTATTGTTGATAAAAGTGACTTAGGTGATATATACCCAAGAAAAGTGATTTTTGAACCTTTTACTGGTCGTGCTTTTGTTAAGCACCTCAATAATTTACACAACGATACTATTGTTCGTCGTGAGACAGATTACCGTAGCACAATTGATACAAAAAATGTTGAAGGTGATATTGAGTTATTTTAATACTTGGTTTGATGAACACTAAAAAATGAAGGGATGTAATTAATATGAGTTTAATTAAAGTGTTAATCATTGATGACTCTTCAGTGATTCGAAATATTGTTAGAGATGCGTTAAGTTTGGCTGATAATATTGAGGTTGTTGGTGAAGCTGAAGATCCTATCGTAGCACGAGATATGATAAAGCAACTAAGCCCAGATATTTTAACGCTTGATGTAGAAATGCCCAAAATGGATGGCATCACTTTTTTGTCTAATTTAATGCGTTTACGCCCTATGCCAGTGATAATGCTTTCTACTTTGACACAAAAAGGGGCAGAGATAACCTTACAAGCACTTGAATTAGGCGCTATTGATTTCATTGCCAAACCTAGTGTGCAGGAACTTATTGCAAGAAAAGATAGCTTTAAAGAAATACTTATCGAGAAAATATCACAAGCGGTAAAAGTTGACCAAAAAAATTATCAACTTAGCCATGCACTCGCCAAAAATAATAAAGATGATAGCTCAAATATACTTTCTTTTAATGGCGTAAAACGCAGTAACCATATTATTGCCCTCGGTGCATCAACAGGTGGCACCGAAGCGATTAAACGATTATTAATAAATTTACCCGCTAACTCACCTCCTATCGTTATTACCCAGCACATACCCAAAAACTTTAGTTTTAGTTTTGCTAAGCGCCTGAATGACTTATGTCAGCTGCAAGTTCATGAAGCAAGTCATGGGCAAAAAATAAAACCGGGTCATGTATATATAGCTCCAGGGGATTTACACATGGAAGTAACCCATAAAAATGGCGCTATGTTTTGTACCTTGCTTGATACTGAAGAAGTCAATCGCCATAAACCCGCTGTTGATGTGTTGTTTGACTCATTACTGGATTATGCCGGTAATGTGCAGGCTGTACTACTAACAGGTATGGGACAAGATGGCGCACAAGGAATGCTTAGATTAAAACAGCAAGGCGCTAGAACTATCATTCAAGATAAAAGCAGTAGTCTTATTTGGGGAATGCCCGGTAAAGCACACGCACTTGACGCTCACACACTTGAGTTACCGCTAACAAAAATAGGTAAAGCTATGCTTGAATATGCAGCCTTAGACAGAGACGGTATGAAAGAGGCTGCTTATGCTTATCAATAAAAAATTATTATTAGTTGGGGCTAGTTTATCCAGTTTATTACTGTTAAATCATGCCTCGTTGCAAAATAATTTTTTCTTTTATTTGCTGCAGAGTACGCTATTACTTTGCTTTATATTTATGATTTATCAAACCCAAAAATCATCACAACTCCTTGATGATCAAAAAACAGATCAGTTTTCTAATGAACAGATGCTTGACGTTGATCATGCACTTTTTCATGACGTCGTTTTTGAATTGCAGCAGTTCCTCCATCAAGAAATAGACATTATCGAAAATGAAGTTAAACGAACAAAGGATCTCGTTGAGGAAGCTGTCGGTGGTATTTCTGACAGTTTTAAATATTTGCAAAGCTTAAGTGGTGAGCAACAAAAAATGATTAAAAATTTAATCAAAAACTCGACTAGTTTTTCTGTTGATGACAATACCGAGTCTAGTTTAGAAGACTTTGTCACGCAATCAAATCAAACCTTAGATGATTTTGTTAGCGTCATTATTAATACCAGTAAGCAAAGTCTTGAAACTATGAGCTACACGGATGAAATGGTCGCACAATTTGACAGTATTTTTAATTTGCTTTCTCAAGTAGAAGGGCTTGCCAGCCAAACTAATTTATTAGCATTAAATGCCGCTATTGAAGCCGCTAGAGCTGGTGAGGCTGGCAGGGGGTTTGCTGTTGTTGCTAATGAAGTGCGCTCATTATCAGTTGGCTCTACTGATTTAAATAGCGATATTCGCAATGAAATAAGTAAGGCACAAGAAATCATTGCCAAGCTGCGTAATTCAGTAGAGCAAATGGCTTCTGCTGATATGACTTCAACGCTAGAAGCAAAAGATAAGATGTCGGTGATGATGGTTCATGTTGAAAAGGTTAACAAACATACTTTTGATAGTGTGGATGAATTGGCTGTGATAGCGCCAAAGATAAAAGATGCTGTAGCTACGGGAGTGCGCTCACTACAGTTTGAAGATTTAACAAGGCAGTCACTACATTCATTACAAATGAATGTACAAAGTATTCATGCCATAAGTGATGTTTTATCAGGTTTTGAAGTAAACCAGCAAAGCTCTACTCATCAACAGTTAGCTTTGTTAAAGGATAAATGCCAAGAAATTTATCAGCAAACTAAGTCGAGTGAAAATGAACGAAGTGTAAAACAAATATCAATGGATGAAGGTGAAGTAGAGCTTTTTTAGTTTGATAATAGCAACGAAAATTGATTTTCCAAGGAGATTAGCATGACCGTTAGTACCAATTTTTCAGAAGAAAATAAGCAAATGATTATTATGGTTGAAGATAGGTTTGACTTTTCATTGCATCAGCAATTTCGTGATTCATATAGTCAATGTGTCGATAAAAATTTAAATTATATTCTTGATTTAAGTCGTACCAAGTATATGGATAGCTCTGCTTTGGGTATGATTTTATTATTAAAAGACTTTACTGAAATGCATGCAAGTAAGCTGGTGATCAGAAAGCCCAATGAGACGGTTAATAAAATATTAGAAATAGCTCAGTTTCATCGTTTAATGACTATAGAGCATTAGCATTAGCATTAATATTTATGATTTGTTGATTTAATATGGATTCATTTAAAAATAAAAAATTAGCTCTCGTTGTTGATGACTCAATGACCCAGTGCTTGCTGCTTTCTGTGCTGCTTAAAGAAGAAGGTTATCAAGTTGAAATAGCGAATGATGGTGCAAAGGGGGTTGAAAAGTATATTGAACACCAGCCTGATTTAGTGCTTATGGACATTAATATGCCCATTATGGATGGCTATGAAGCAGCAAGACGAATTAAAAGGCTTTCGGGTGATAATTTAGCGCCGCTTATTTTTATCACTAGTATGGATACCGAGCAGTCTTTTATTGAAAGTGTTGATGCTGGCGGGGATGGTATTTTAGTCCGACCATTTTCACCACAGGTTTTCAAGGCTAAAATAAAATCAATACAACGGATTAGTGACTTATACCAGCAAGTGAAGAACTTGCAGCAAGAGCAGCATAAAGATGCTGAATTAGCAGAAAAAATGATGTCAGAGGTGATTGAATCAAGAAATTTTGCTCTTGATAAAATTGGAATTATTAAACAAGCTGCCACCATGTTTAGTGGTGATATTCAATTAACTTCTTTATGTCCCAATGGTGATATACACGTGCTGTTAGGTGATTTTACTGGCCACGGTTTACGTGCTTCTATTGGTGCCATTCCCGTTAGTGAAACCTTTAGAGCGATGACCAAAAAAGGTTTTGCTTTAATTGATATTATTGCGCAAGTTAACAGGCAGCTTAATGACTTGTTACCGAATGACTTATTTTTCGCTGCTTGTTTTGCTTGTATTTCCTCCCATCAAAAGTCAGCCTATATCTTTAATGCTGGTTTACCCGATGGTTATATATTTAATGAAAATGCAGCGATTAAACAGCAGTTTTCATCAATTCACCCGCCCTTAGGAATATTACCTAAATTATTATCTGACTCTCCTATTGTGGTAGTACCTATTGAGGATAATGATCATTTAGTACTGATATCAGACGGTATTATTGAAGCGAGAGATGAACAAGGGCAAGAATTTGGCGTCCTTCAATTTGAACAAGCTGCTAAAGTAGGTATGGTTAATAATAATATTACTACTCACGTACTAAAAAGGTTACAAGATTTTTGCCAAAATATGCCACAAGAAGATGATATTTCTTTAATTGATGTACCGTGCTCTGGTTGGCAACAAACGCTAACGCCTAACCATATTGTTATTCCTGATAGTTATACTTTTGAAGATAGCCTTTATGATGACCAGCCTAGCTGGTCTTGGCACTTACACCTCACTGAGAAATTATTAGCAACCGTCAACCCTATTCCTTTAGTGATGAATCAAATTAATGATATTGAAGGCACAGGAGATCATTGGCAAAGCCTATATACAGTGTTAACCGAGTTGTTTTTAAATGCGCTTGACCATGGTGTTCTTGGGTTGAGTTCAACATTAAAAGACTCCCCTGAGGGTTTTAGTCAGTATTTTAATGAAAGATCTAAACGTCTTGAAAGACTAACACAAGGGTTTGTCCGTTTAGAATTGAATTATTTCCCTTTTGCTCATGGCGGTAAAATGGTGATAAGTATTAAAGACAGTGGCGAAGGTTTTGATGTTCTAAAAGTGTTAAAAAACAATCGTAATACTCAGCATGAGGTGATGCAACTTAGTGGTCGCGGTATTGAACTGATAAACCAGCTGTGTGATACCTTAGATTATCAAGAAAATGGTACTTTTGTGGTGGCAAGTTATGTGTGGCATAACGATAAAGTAAGCAACTTTCATTGCTAGGGCTATACTTAAAATATAGTTAGTTAGCTTACATGGAAAAACAAGGAATAGGGTAATGAGTACTGTCGAGAAGAAGCACAATCTTTTGATCATTGATGATGATATTGAGTATTTGAAAATACTCGCTGAAAGTCTTGAAGATGATTTTGAAGTTAAATGTGCTAATAACCTTCAAATTGCCAATGATCTTTTAAAAGAGCATATTAAATTTGATATTGCTTTAGTCGATGAAAATATTGGCTTAGAAAAAGGCTCACATTGGATTAAATCTCAACAAAATGCTGATAATTCACCGACTTCTTTTGTACTCTATTCTGGTATGGCAACAGAAGAGGCTATTCTAAAAGGTTTAGAATGTGGTGTAGACGATTTTCTAGCCAAACCTATTTCACTGTTAACACTCAATAATAAATTACAACACTTAATTGGTTATCAAGAAAAAATCTCTGAATTTGAAAACGAAATAAAGTCGAAAGAAAATGTCATTAATATTTCAATGGCGCAAGCGTCGAAATATGGTAGTTGCATGCAACTCACCTCTAAACTTAACCAATGCAGCACCTATGATCATATCAGAGATGAAGTTTTCTCTTATTTTTATGCCATGGGTTTACATGGCTGTATTGCTTTTTATCCATTGAATGAAAACCCCATTTATTACAGCGCTCAAAAAGGTTTATGCTCACCGGTTGAAATTGAGGTTATGGAGCTGTTAAAAGTAAAACCTCGTTTATATCAGTTTGGCTCTAGAACTATTTTTAATCACCCTCAGGTTTCTATTTTTATTTTAAACCTTGAGCAGGGCACTATAGACACTGATATTTACATTGATGCGCTTGCTTCTGTTATTGAATGTGTTGGCGCTAGAATGGCTTTTATCGCTTACAAAAACTCTTTAGTAACTGTTCAGGGAAAAATCAAACAAGCCGTAAACTCCACCAAAAAAATGGTGGAAATTTCTAAACATCATCAACAAGAGGTTATGAGTGAAATAGTGCAAAAGATAGGCTTAAGTTTTCATGTACTAGATTTGAATGTAGAACAAGAAGATTACTTAACTAACTTAGTGCATGAAACCTTAAAAAAGCATACACAAGATGATGTTAACTTTTTAGAGGTGATCAAATTACTGGATAATGCCTTAGGCAGTGTTGATCAATTGCAAGCCATGAGTTTAGAGCAAGAGCAAATAGCACCTAGCGTAGAAGATGAGGATGAATTGTTTTGAAAGCACGTTCATATAATCTAACACATACGCACAAAGTACTTGAGGGCTTAGATGAAGCCTATTGGGAATGGGATTTAGAGCAAGATACTGTTTTTTATTCAGCGCAATTGATGCGACTACTTGGCTATGAAAATAAGGCTCATAAAGACTCTAAAGCCTTTTGGATTAAACATTTTGATGAAAGTGATTTAAGCCAAATGTACCAACAAATTGTGCAACATTTGAAGGGCGAAATAGATAAAGTAGATATGTCTTATCCTTTAATCACTAAACTGGGAGAGAGTGTATGGATTAACACGGTATGTAAAATTATTGAGTATAACGGTGAACGAGCAACTTTGATGTTTGGTACTGTGAAAAACATCACTGATAATAAAAATATGTTTGTACAATTTAAAAGACAAAATAATTGGTTAGCGTTAGTAGGGAAAGTTAATAATACTGGTCATTGGCGCTTTGACCTAAAAGAGCAAGTATTATCATGGTCGAGTGAACTGTACAAAATATATGGCGAACATGAACAAAATTTTACGCCAACGCTTGAAAATGTTGGTCATTTTTTCACGGTCAAAGACCGGCCACTGTTTAGGGATAAAATTCAGCGAGCTATAAAGTGTGCAGAGCCGTTTTATTTGAAAGCGGCGGTTAACTTATCCAGTAGAAAAAAAATTAAGGTAGAGGTTATCGCTGAAATTGAACGTGACTCGATGAACAAGGTTCAAGCTGTTTTTGGTGTTATTAAAGATGTCACTCGCCAAGAAGATGTTTTTGAAAAATTAAAACTGTTAGCCATGGTTAATCTCACCATTAAAGTACCAATTTTTTTTATTGATGATAATGATAATGTTGTTTATCAAGATATCTCCCCCCATCACGATACTGCCAGCGCAGTACTGTTCAACTACATAAATTTTAGTATTACTGAATATATGTACTATAAAAAGCAAGCAATGGCACAAGGGCAAATTAAATATTCTAATGTCAGTTTTGACAAATATAACAGTGTTTTTGATCTCTCTGTTACTTATGAGGCAGAAGAAGGTATATATATTTGGATTGTGGAAAATGTCACTGAAAAATTTCGCCAAGAACAGCAACAAATTATTTCTAACCGTTTAGCACTATTAGGTAATACTTTTGGCAATGTTTCTCATGACATTAATAATGTTTTGGGTGTTGCACTAGGTGCGATAGAAATGTTGGAATTAAAGTTTGCTAAGGGTGAGCAAGATATTTCAACTTATATCGACCGCGTAAAAAATGCGATTGATAAAGGTAAAAGCGTGACCGAAAGGCTTTTAGCCTTTACCCGCAAGCCAACAATAAAGGTAGTGAATTTTGATCCTATTCAAGATATTAAAGACAACCAATACTTATTTAAACAACTCCTGCTCAGTACTATTAATTTAAGCTTTGAGTTTGAAGTCATGCATTGCACAATAAAATTCCCCCAAGGAGAGTTTATTAATATCTTGCTCAATTTAGTATTGAATGCGCAAGATGCTATTCAAGAGAAGGGGTTAAGTGGAAAAATTACTATTTCGGCTAACTTTGCGCAAACTAATCGGCTAGAAGTTCATGTTAAAGATAGCGGTATCGGTATTGCCGAAGAGAATTTAACGAAAATATTTGATCCTTTTTATAGCTCAAAATCAGTTAATAAAGGTAATGGCATTGGCTTGGCAAATGTTTATAACACTATGTATAAACATAATGGTCAAATTCAAGTAGAAGGTACAAGTGAGCTAGGTGGAGCGCATTTTACTTTAATATTTAAATGTAAAGAGCTTGAACAGCGCTTTCAAGCCGTTGAAACCGTACAATCATGCTCAAACATACGCGGCAAGAAAATTTTAGTTTTAGATGATGAAGTCAGTATTGCTGAATTTGTTTGCCTATTTCTTGAAAGTAAGGGCGCTGACGTTATTATGGCTAATGACAAAGACGAGTTAACCGCTATTCTTAGTGATGCTTCAACTTTTGATATTTTTATCACTGATATGATTTTACCGGACTTGTCTGGTCGAGAGGCGGTTAATATGGTTAAGCAAGAGTTTCCCCAAGTGAAGGTTTATTCTATTAGCGGATATATTGCTATTGAAGATCGAAGTTGGAATTATCCTGTATTAAGAAAACCCTTTAATTCAAAAGAGCTAGCTGATTTTTTAGCTAATTAACAACAGAGACACTATGTTTGATAAAGCCTATAAAATACTCGCGATTGATGATGCCAAAGATGGTTTATTGCTGTTAGCCTTTGATTTGCAAGAGGCGGGTTGTGAGGTTGTTTGTGCAAACTCTGGTGAGTCAGCGCTACTGCTATTAGAGCAAAATCAAGTGGATCTTATTATTTTAGATATGCACATGCCCGGTTTATCAGGTTTGGCAACATTAGCGGCATTAAAAGGTGACAGTAAATTACAAGAAATCCCCGTTATTATGCTTTCGGCTTCAGATCTTGAAGATGAAATTGTCGCGGCATTAGAGTTAGGTGCTGATGATTATGTCGTTAAACCTTATATTCGAAAAGTATTATTGGCTAGAATGCAGACAGCCTTACGGTTAAGAGAGAAAACGAAGGCATTAGCGTATCTAGCTAAAACTGATTTTTTAACAGAAATTAATAATCGAGCTAGTTTTTATCAATTAACCAATAATGCCATGAATCAAGCATTGCGAAATGATGAAAATTTGGTCATTGCCATGTTTGATATTGATTTATTTAAACGCGTTAATGACAACTATGGTCACGATGTGGGAGATCAAATACTCAAAGCGTTTGCTCAGTGTATGACTCAATGTTTTCGAAATTACGATATTATTGGTCGCCTTGGCGGCGAAGAGTTTGCGGTGTGTTTGCCTAGTACTGATATTGGGCAGGCTATGTTAGCCTGTGAACGCTTTCGACTTAATATTGAACAATTAAGTCTATCGAGTGGTTCAGGTGGTCAAAACCAAAGGAGCGCTGACTCGGTACAAATAACCGTTAGTGGCGGCGTGGTTGCAAGTAATTGTGAAAGTCTTGATATTGATGAATTACTAAAACAAGCAGATGTTGCGCTGTATTATGCAAAATCAACAGGGAGAAATAAAATGATTAATGTTAATGACTTGTCTAGTAGCGTAGAGGATGCCGCTATTGATGATTTTAGTATTGACGGGATAGAAGTAACCGTTGGTTTGAATAATGTTTTGGGTGATAAAGCGCTATATTTTGAAATTTTGCAGATGTTTTACCAAGATCATAATGATGACGCTAATAAGCTGAGCCAAGCAATAAACGAGCAAGATTATAACACGGCAAAACATCTGTCACATACCTTAAAAGGGGTGTCTTGCTCGGTAGGTGCGATGGATCTTTTTGAATTTACTAAAAAACTCGATGGTGCAATTAATGCCCAAGAGACAGATTTGCAGGCTTTATTAGCTAATGTTAACGTTCAGTTGCAAAAAGTTATGGCAAGCATCCAAATGGCTGTAACAACAGAGTTATAGATTACTTAGGGTTCAACTTGGAGCACTGTTTAAGACAATATACTTCGTACATTGTGTTGTAATACTTTGTAGCGTAGCCGATAAAATTAGCGGTGTAACTAGTTAACTAACGTAGTTTAAGTTGCTCAATAATTTATTTCAATTGGTATTAGCCAATTTTGATATTTATGTCTGTAACAGGTACGCAGCAGCAGGGCAAAATTTCATTTTCACCGACAAAAGCCAAAGGCTCTCCGTTGGGATAATTTATTTTTCCTGCTGTTAATGTGACTCGACAAGCTCCACAAAACCCATCTCGACAATGATAGTCTACCTTCACGTCGTTACTTTCTAAGCATTCAAGCAAGGTTTGCTTCTTGTTGTTAAAACAAACCTGTTTATCTTGTACGGTTATTACTTGTACGGTTACGGGAGGGGGTAACTTGATCGAAGGCTTAGTTGCTGCAGGCATAAAATTGTTTTGTATACCTGTTAGAGATCAAAACCATCAAAGTCATCAGCGTCAACAGTTGAGTCGACTTGTCCAACTAAATAACTTGAAATTTCAGTCTCTTGCGGTGCAACTTGTACATTATCGCTGACCAAATATGCATTCATCCAAGGTAACGGGTTACTTTTAATGTCAAAAGGGGCATCGAAACCTATTGCTGTTAGCCGTTGATTTGAGATGTATTCAATATATTGATTTAAAATTTCAGCATTTAAGCCAATCATAGAGCCATCTTTAAATAAATATTGTGCCCACTCTTTTTCTTGTTCAACAACATCTAAAAATATTTGTAAGCCAGCATCGCGCATATCTTTACTAACTTCAGCCATTTCCGGATCGTCTTTGCCTGTCATCCAAAGGTTTAAAATATGCTGAGTACCCGTAAGATGAAGTGCTTCATCGCGTGCAATTAGTTTATATTCCGTCAAGACAAGTACACATAAATATAAACAAATAAGTCTTACATTAAAAAATATAATCAATTCTAATGTAAATATTAATAAATAATGTTAGTGTCTTTCGGTAAGTTCCGTCGGTACACATAACAACACAAATAATCTTAGAAGAATAAAATGAAAAACAACTTAGGTTCACGTAGTCACTATATACGTTATGTCAGAACAATGGAATTTGAAAGAGATTTCCCTCTGGTTTATCTGGTAGACGGTAAGGTATCTTTCTCTTTATTGTCATTCACTAAAGAACAGATGGATATTGGCAGAGGGAAGGATGGAGCATTAAGAAGAATATTTAAAGTCGTTGCCGATATTTATCAATTTTACCTGGCAAATGAGGATAAACATCAGGCTTATTTGGAGAATGGTCATGAGCTTATCATCGATTATTTTAGCGCAAAACTGCATGGAACTATAAGAAACGGTGTGTGTGATTTAGGTTTGTTTTGGAAAAAAACTAAATATTCAGATGTTCGTAATGGCATTACTCAGTTTCAGAAGTATCAGAGCTTTTGTAAAACCTACCTTAACGTAACTGAACTTGTAAGTGATGACATTATTCATCAAATGACTGTCAGGTATAGTACTTTTGAATCGAAAACTAACTTTAAATTATTAGAACATATTTCTTCTGTCAAAGACGCTATGGCTGATGATCATAATCAAACAAGGCTAGATTATGATAATGAAGAATCTGACCAAGGTAACGCAAAATTAATTAAGTACTTTCCACCTAAAAAATTAAAAGAATTTATCGATAGTGAAGAAAATATTAACTATAAAGTAGCCTATTTATTAAGTGGTTTCACCGGATTGCGAGAATCCGAAAATTTCCATGTTTTGGTAACCGATATCGTATATCAAGGTAATTTGGCAGAAGTCATAATTTCAGATCCTAATACGGGAAAAACATTTTCACCAGAAAAGAATAAGCTAGTTCCTAGAACCGAAATTTTACGTTCGTGTTTGCATCAATATAAAGCTGTATCTGATTTAGATGATATAAATATAGATTACATATCACGACTTCCAGTACGAACTAACCTTCATTTAAAGCATCGATATCATGCTGGTTGGAAAGGTGTTCAGTTACGTGATCCCGATAAAAAATATGGTCATTTGCTTGAATGGACCAACGGGTACGCTCAAGAACTATTTACAAAACTTGTTCCCAAACTATTAATGCAAACAAGGCGCTCTCATCCATACCTTTTATGTAATACGGAAAACGGTATGCCAATGACGGTTGATGCATATGAGAGTCGATTTAGACGTCATTCAGCGAAGGTTACGGGGAAAGAACAGTATTCACATGTCATGAGGCACTTTACTGGGTTTTATTGTGCAAATGTACTGCGATTTAGCCAAGAAGATGCGAAAAGAATTCTTCGCCATAAAAGGCTTACGAGTACTGATGTTTATTACAATTTCTCACCAGAAGAAGTAAAAAGACAAATAGCAATGAAAGAAACATCCGCATGGGATGAGTTAGATTTTAGTGATTGGGGTAATAAATGATAAATATAAATTTAGAAGAACAGTTTGATAAATGGTCAAACGTTGAAGGTGTTTGTAAAGTTGATTTTTCACTCTCAAAACTAAACTCTGGCTTAGGCTTTATATCGAATAGACCTGTCAGTTATAACGCTACTGTAGATACAATCGTCGTTGATACTAACAAGTTAGAGCAATTAGGTAACGTAGCAATCTATTTAGAAAAGAAAATCAAGGATAGATTTATAGTCTCAGCTTGTGAACAAATAGATAAGTATTTAGTAGACTTTGATAGCCGAAATAAATCTTCTAAGCAGATTATACAGTCCCCCTTCAGTATGTTTCACTTTAAGTTTTTGACTGAAGTTGAGAATGACGAGCGTAAAGACAAGGCATATGAGTTTATAAAATTTACGGTAGAAAATAACTTTGAGAACTTGGATGTAGGGTTTCATGCTAAAAAATCCACCGCTTGTTCTTTGAATATAATAGAAACGTTCAAAGGTTTTAATGACCATGAGGTCATTAACTATATTTGCTATTTAGCTCAACGAGTTGGATACAAGTTTTCTTCTGATGGTCGGGCTATAAATAGGTATAAAGAGAATGGTTTTACTGATGTTAATAGTATAATTGATACACCATTAATTAACCTTTTACCTAGGTTAGCTTTTCATTTAGAACCAAGCGTAAATTATAAAAATCTTGAACTTTTTGAAAGTGAGTATTTTTGTTTAGGTGGTGTAGGACAGAAGTTACGGTCAACTTTTTCTGACACCATTGAAAGAATATCTTTCAATGCAAGGGAGCTATTGTTTGAGCTAGCTGACAGTAAGATTATTATTCTTCCTTTTAGCTTCAAGAAAGAAAACTTGCCACCTAATTTAATTTCATACTTACCAGATACGGCATTAAAAACTGAGTTAATGACAGCAAACCTCTTAGAAACAAAAGATAAGCATCAAAAACTGTCACTAAAGGACTTTTATTCATCTTTATTTCTATCTTCAAATTGTAAATCTATGGTGGATTTCCCTGAATCTTTACCAAGGGATGTTTCAGAGGTTATGAGAGAAGTATATAAATCCAAGGGGTATAATACTTCTAAACATCTTCCAAATAAAATTTTAAGAGAGCTTTTTGATGAACTCGAAACTAGGCCAAATTGGATCGATCAAGTAGGGTTCAAGAAATTTAATCGCTCTTACCTTAGTGAAACGAGTATGAGGCGGATCTTAAATAGTGGTAATGAAAGGAAATCATTAAAATTAGGGTGGGCAAAAGGGTTAATTCCAGAAACTTTATTCGAAGAAATTAGTACCTATACCGCTTCTAATTGTAATAAAACGACAATTGGACGTGTTAATCATTTTGTAGATTGGTATATATCTCTTTCTGATGAGCACAAAGGTGATATAAGTAGAATAGTTGATTTTAACGTCATAATGTTCAAAGACCCCTTATTCAAATTTTCAGATAAAACGTTTTATGATTATTTAAATGGAATTGAAGCTGGAGATACAACAGTTCGAACTATTTGGTCAACAGTTCATCAAATGTTTGATAATGTTATTAATGCTAGTCGATTATCTGATAATAAATCTTATGCAAATCCATTTCCTGAATCGAAAAAGGTTTTTCGAGCTACAGTTGTCAATAGTCAAACTACTAGAGCGGCTATGCCATCAGTTATTCATAAGATGGCTTTGGACATTTTAAAGAAAGATGATTATCAATTTGCAAAGGATAACTTGCCTAAAAGTACTTTATCATTGTTAAACAAGGCTACGGGCATTCGAGAGAGTGTTTTTGCTTATAATATCCCATACATTCTTCATATTTTATTAATTCTTCCTTTGAGACTACATCAAGTTAGGTGGTTAGATGAAGGGTTATTAGATAGTAAAATTTGGGATATAACTTCTGGGCAGTATATTAAAAATACTCATCCATTGGCTGGGTATAGATATCCAGATGGTGAAACACATTCTAAGAAATATAATCAAACTGGTGTGTTTTCTTCTGAACAAGCGCAAGGAAATGAACATTTAAACCTATATATCAATACAAACAAAACCAAAGGGTATTCATTACAAAAGAAGGGGTATACGGGATATACAATCCCTTGGCCACATGATTGCGATATTGAAGATGTAGTTGATGTATATAACATACTAGAAAAACAAAGAGTATTTAATAATACATACTCTCCGTTAGATATTGAGCCTGTCAAAGTTATAGACGAAGATTCGGGAAAGTACGATGCTCAGGTCTGGGTAAACCTTCCCTATTTCACGCCACTTTTTAGAGATTTGTCAATGCCTAGGGTTTCTGATGCTGATGCAACTCTAACTAACCTATATCTACCTACTAAAAGTGATAATGTCAGAACATTATTCAAGTTATTAATGAAGGAAGCTGAAAAACAGTATAAAGAAACTTATCCTCAGTATGCTGATCACATTGTAGTTTTTGATGAAGATGAAAATTGTTTATTTGATGTACATACGCTTAGAGTGTTTGGAATAACTGATTTATTAGATCGGGGCCTTGATAAAGAGATTGTTAAAATATTGGTTGGGCATAACACTTCGATTATGACGTTGTATTACCATAAGCGAACTGAAGCGATGTACCGAAGACTCTTGTTAGAGAGCAAGGAAAAAGCTGGAGTTGCAACTGAGAATGAGTTGCTTTACTTAGAGTTTGGATTGCGAGATGGTGAGGCTTTAATAGATCTTTTTAGCTTAGTTCCTGAATGGCAAAGTGATAAGTTTCCTCGTCCGGACATGGCAAAAGGCGGAAAGCCAAAAGTCATGAAAGGGGGAGTATGTGATAGTTTTGATTGTGAAACTGGTGGCATAAATATTAAATATACCCGGCAAATGGAAGTCTTTGAAATTTCATCAGTGGAAGGTGGTGCTCTTCGCTGTGGTAACTGTAGATATTGGAAAACAGGACCTAGGTTTCTTCTTGAGCAAATATATTATTTGAATGAAGTTGCAAGTGAAGTTGAGGAATTAGTTCACCAACGCATTGATTTTTTAACTAAGTCACAAGAAGCTTTCAATCATTCAGATTATAAAAGATCTGAAATAATTTCAGAAAAATTTTCACAAAAAGCTGATGAAGTTACAGCCCTTTTGGCTCATCGGGTTCAAGAACTAAAAAGGCGAGATTTAATGTTGAGTAAAACTTTCGAAGTAGCCAAGTTAGACTCAAAAAACAATCAATTGCCGATTGAATTTGGCACAATATCCGATCCTGATGATTTGAAGTGGGAATCGATGGGGGTATTTGATGCTGCCATGGAAAGAACAACTCAAGCAGCCGTACTAGGGATTGTTGGAGAAGAAAATACAATATCGATGATACAATTAGAAAAGTTCTGCACTAAGTTTGCATCATTGTCTAAAAACTCTAACCCTTTGTTATTTGTTCCTAATGATGAAGTTAAACGGGCCGCAATATTGTATAAATTGTCAAGCATAACGAAAGAGCTTGGTCGTTCATTTGATGATGACGAATTTGATGACCCAAGGGTTCTGTTATCAAATTTAGGAGAGGACAAGTTTATGAAGCTCGGACAGTCATTGACTTCTCTTGAAGCTGATTTATTACAGATAGAGGAGACGAAATAATGGATTTTTTGTTTGCAGACAGCGAATCAGAAAAAATGATAGAAGAGGCTAAAGACAAGAGGTTAAAAAGAGGCTTATCAAATGTATCAAAATCTTGCAGAGCCTTACTTCTTAAAGGTGAGAAGCTTACTTATAAAGAAATTGGTGAGTATTGTGTAGAAAATTTTAAGTCGCCAGGGAAAGGCGCATTTGATAATGGCAGTGAAAGCAGTTTTAAGTATAAAGACTTAATAGGTTTTTATAAATCATTAATAAAAGTTGAACTCAAAGATGATAATGATGAATTTTCAGCGTTGCCGATAGGTGTGAGGACGTATATTAGCCAGATTGAGCAGCGAAATAATCTATTAGAAAAGGTGCAAAAAGAAATTGATGGTAAATCTCTAAGGACAGAAGTTGTATCGTTGACCGATACGATAAAATCACACAACTTTAAGTCTGATCATGCTAATACGGTTACAGCTCAAGGAGTATTGACTAATGAACAGAAGAAGTCCTTAAGAGTTTTATTATTTGATTTGCCTGAATACGCTAGCGATGAGCTGGAAATTCAGGGGGAAGGAGAAATAGTTCGTTTAGTTTCTAAGTCAACTGGGGCTGTATTACTAAATCCTCGTCAGTACAATGGCTTGAGGGAATTACTAAGTAGTTAGGTTAGGACCTATTGCTTAGATACTACTATTTTTGTAATGGGTTATTTTTCATATGATTGTGTCAGTCTATTGAAGTTGATATGAGCTTGCCTGTACCTCATGTAATTCATTGTTTGATCTGTTATTTTTTTGAGGAAGTTGTTATATGCCCAAATAAAGTATTTTGTGAGTAAAACTTTAATTTGGCCATGGTGAAATATTTTTAGTTATAAATCCCTTGAGGCAAGCTCAACAAAATCTATTTTGTAATGGGATTGTTACTTTGTTTTATAGATTATGCAGCGATAAAACTTTTTATTATTAAAGTTTTATCGCTACTTTAATTCTCGATAATAAATAACACTCTTTCCTTGAACAAAGGTACACATTTGCCTAGCTAAACCTATCAAAGTCAGGTAACGTTATTTTTGATATAAATTTAATTATCAAATTCAAAAAGGGAAGTAGTATGACTGGGAGTAGTTCTAGAGGTTCATCTGGCGCTGGTGGTGGTTCAACATCGCCAGAATATTGTTCAACATTGAGCTTTGAGTCGATTGTTAATAGTCCAGATCCACTGGTTGCTCAAAAAATAAAGGTACATGACTCTATAGCAGTAGAGTTAATGCAGAGTCAGGGAACCGAAGTAGTTGCACTTATTTTCGGTGGTGAAGTTTTAGGTGGGTTAGTTCATTATGGTGATAGGCTTAAACAGTGTATTCACAGTGGATTTGAATTTCAAGGAACGGTTAGGTCGGTAAATCAAGGGCTTATTAAAGTATTCATAGAACCCAAGGATTGATGCTATGA
>MAAC01011259.1_pt1 | contig 54342 bp, 53 predicted proteins | sample 1115981 | NCBI WGS metagenome assembly MAAC01 (sample SAMN04961126, study PRJNA320927) | seawater metagenome | isolation source: sample BD02T64 sea water enriched with oil for 64 days | place: USA:Gulf of Mexico | collected 2013-07-27 | reverse complement strand
TCACGGATAGGCTTCACGTCGATTTGAGAACCTGGTAAGAAAGATTCGATACCGAAGATATCTACGATCATACCACCTTTTGTACGACATTTTACGAAACCTTGAATAGTAGTTTCCTCTTTGAAAGCGATGTTTACGTTATCCCATGAACGGATAGCTCTTGCTTTACGGTGAGAAAGTACCAATGCACCGTTTTTGTCTTCTTTTTGATCGATAATTACCTCTACATCATCTCCAATGTTTAGAGCCTCTCTGTAACGGAATTCGTTCAATGAAATAACACCTTCTGATTTTGCGCCTATATCAATGATAGCTTCGCGATCAGTTTTAGAAACAACTTTACCATCGATTACTTGAGTATCAGATTCAGCAGTAATTGTTTCCTCGTACATTTTTTCCATTTCTGAAACTTGCTCACGGCTGTACGATCCCATTCCTTCTTCAAATGCTTCCCAATCGAAGTTTTCTAAGTCGGTGTTTTGATTTTCTTGTGACATTTTAATAAGACAGTGCCTTTCTTCTTATGCTCTAGGGAATAATGACTAAGCTCTTCAGAAAGACGTTTTTATAGGTTAAACTTATGACCGCTCCGTTCCCTAATGTCCGAATTGGAGTGCAAATTTAGTGAAATTATTTGATTATTAGGGGCTAAGCGCGTGGAAATCTATAGGATATCTCAGAGGATGGATCGGAAAGAGACTAGGTTAATGTAATTATTAATGTCTTGTTGTATTTTAATAGGTATTTGTGTGAAAATAAACAATCTATTGTGAATTATTAGGATATCATGTATTCTGAAATGTAAATAGGATTATGTATGAAATAAAAAAAAGCCGTTATAGAAATAACGGCTTTTTAATTATAGTCAAAGAATCGATTAACTTAAAATCGCTTCATTTTCTTCTCTGAATAATGGAATGTTGAACAATTCCTTTTCAAGACGATCAAATTCAGGTACTAAACTAGCATTGATCTCTTTGTACAAGTTCTTATAATAAGAAATTCCATCTACCAGGTTATTCTTAAACTTAGTGAAGTATCTCAATTGTTTAGGAATAATTGGTGTAGCTTCTTCAGAAATCTTGTTTTTCAAATAATCTAAATACATACCCAATTCCTTGATGTACATATTAGGACGATCTGTTCTTTCCATGATATTGTTTTTCCCATAGATATGTCCGATCATTTGATCCGGAGTAGTAACCTTTGAGAAATAAGCCATATTTGGACCAGGGCAAATAGAAACGGTGTCTCCTTCGTCCTTCATATCCAAATTATTGTTGATCAAAGCAGATGTTCCTAATCCAACACAGATACAAGACTTATCTACAATCTTATCATAGGCCTTAGTATAAGCTTCTTCATTCAAATCCTGACGCTTCAATTCCTTAATTTTTAAGGCTTGGAACTGTCTTGATGCAGAACAAATTGCTCTTTTAGTGAATTCAGTATTCGATACTAAGTATTTTTTAGGACACGAACTACCTGGTTTCCCTTTGGCAATCCATGCCATTTTTTCAAGATCTTTCGTGTTACCACGTAAGCTATTGAAAGGTACTCCAAGTGGAGAAATATTACTTAGGTATAAATCCTCTTCTTTAGCATCCACCAATAAAGTAAGCGTGTGTTTATCTACAGTAGTTACTTCTGGTACCAATAGGAAAGGTGTTCCCCAACCTACACAATCGATATTGTAATAGTCCAATAAGAACTTGTGTTCTTCTGCAGTACCAACACCACCTTGAGCAGTGATTTTTATTTCAGGAGCTTGAGCAGGGCTGAACCTTTCTTTAGCTACCAAAGTTTTGGCATATGTCTCAAAAGTGGCATTCGTTAGTTCTTGACGGTTGTTCTTGAATTCCTCCAAGATTGGCCCCATCAAGAAACCATCGGTAGCAAATGCATGCCCACCACAATTCAAACCTGATTCAATTCTATATTCAGAAACCCAAATACCTTTCTTTGCTAAGAACTTTCCTTGAATCAATGCTGATCTATAATCACTAACTTTAAGGATTACCTTCTTCTTGATATCTCCTGTTTCCTCGTTAGGGTAGAAATCTTCGAATTGTTCGATATAACCGTACAATCTTGGATTCATACCTGCTGATAAAACAACACTAGATGTCAAAGTACTGTTTGCGTATCCTCTCAATGCTGCATGAGCATCATTGTAAATAGAGGGTAGTTCTTCACCGTTGGCATAGTTCACCTTATCCAATTTAGTCATGATGTTTACATCAATTGACCCTGGGCTTAGGTGTTCGTTCAACCAATCCTTAAGTTCTTTTATGTTATCTTGTTTAGATACTTCCAAGAATTTTTGCTTAACGCCTGAAAGATCTGGTAAGAGGTCCATGTACTTTTCAATTTCACTCCCTTTTTCAACCAAAGAACTCTTTAGGTTGTCAAATTTATCCTTAACGATGGTATCAACCAAGTTAAGGTAAGCTGTAATACGTTTGGCTCTAAAATCTTCCGTTTTATCAGAAATGCTTGTGAAAGTTTCTCCAATTGAATTGGCATAAAACTCTCTCATCTTCTCCAATAGGATATCATCTACAATAGATATAACAGATGAAATACCATAATGAGCAACCTTTACAGGGGTGTCGATGGTAAAACCAATACCCATTACAGGTATGTGAAATGAATGTCCCGCTAATCTTTTATCCATAAATCATTTGTTTCAGGTGCCAAAAGTACACAATATTTTAAAAATATGGTTGCTTGAGAGGCAGAATATCACCATTCATTTATTTTGAATCAAGATTTATAAACTGTAGATACTGAGCAATCTATGTTTTTTGTTTGGGTATGTTTTAGCGCATAATGTAGATTAGATCCCTTGTGAAGATGGGATTGCATAGAACTTTACTTAATTATTCAACTATAAAAGTTTATAAATTCAATAAGGATTTTAACTTTGAAGAAATAAATTGAACGATTTGAAACCACAAATACTTCATTTGGATCAGGTAGACTCTACCAATATATTTCTAGGAGCACTTTCTAGAGAAAAAACGTTAGAAAGCGGCTTTGTCGTATGGGCGGAGGATCAAAGTGCTGGTAGAGGACAAATGGGGACTTCCTGGAAAAGTAGAAAAGGGGAGAACCTTACTTTTTCCATATATATTCGTTGGAAAGATTTTCCGATAGAAGAACAATTTCTATTTCAACAAATGATTTCATTGAGTTTGGTATATATATTAGAATCCTATGGATTAAAGGACTTACGTGTTAAATGGCCAAATGATATCTACTGTGGAGATGAAAAAATAGCGGGTGTACTTGTGGAAAACAGCTTAATGGGATCCACTATAGATGCCAGTATTATAGGGATTGGATTAAACGTAAATCAAAAGGACTTTTCAGAGATTGATAAAAGAGCTACTTCTATGGCTGAAAAATTGAATCAAGTTATTGATCGGTCCATGTTGCTTCAAAAGATCTCTTCCGATTTATTGTTTAAGTCCAAGAAGATTAGGCAACACAAATCTGTTTATCAATCTTCTTATCTTGAACAACTCTATCACGGAGATGGTATGTATTGGTATATAGACACAAAAAAAAATCGATTCCAAGCAAAAATACAAGGAATCGATTCTATAGGTAGATTGATACTAGAAAAGTTAGATGGCACATGTACCACCTACGATCTTAAGGAAGTTACTTTTCTAAACGACTTAGATTAGTCGCAAGCGTATCAATGAATTTTTGTAGTGGTTTTTTAGCCATCATCGCCATCATAGGGTTGAAATCCCCATTGAATTCAAAATAGGCTTCACAAGTAGTTCCCGAAGTATTTGCGGTTTGACAACTTATAGAAAAAGGCATTTTACCACCAGCTGCTTCATAACATACAAATTCGCTAGCATTTTTCTGCTTTAAGCGAATTTCAGGCATACTTGCTAGTGTAAACTGAATACCATCTTCCGAAAATTGAAAGTTTTTAGCTTCACTAGGAAGGATAGTTCCAAAGTTGGCTGTATTTAACAACTTTTCTTTTAGGCTATCACTTGATATTTGTAGTGAAGTGGCTTGTGATTTAAGTTTTAACATCTCAATTGGTATTATTTACCCCAAGTATCAGGATTTTTTCTCCATTCTCTTAGCTGATCTATTTCGTCATCTGAAATAAATCCAGTTTTAGATGCTTCAGTGATTAAACTTTCATAATCACCCAATGTGAAGAATTCACATCCTTCTTTGTCGAAGTTTTCTTTAGCAATGTCAAAACCATAAGAGAATATAGCAGCCATACCTCTTACTTCAGCTCCAAATTCTATTAGTGCTTCGTAGGCTTTAAGACTACTTTTTCCTGTACTGATAAGGTCTTCGATAATAACTACACGTTGTCCTTTTTCCAAATATCCTTCTATTTGGTTCTGACGTCCGTGTTTTTTTGCTTCAGGTCTTACATATACAAATGGTAAACCTAAATATTGTGCAACCAATACTCCGTGAGCAATACCTCCGGTTGCAACACCTGCAATTACATCAGGCTTTCCGAATTTTTCTAAAATTTGTTCAGCAAGGTGTTCTCTGATGAACGTTCTAGTACCATGATGTGAAAGGATTATTCTATTATCGCAATAAATTGGCGATTTCCATCCACTCGACCAGGTAAAAGGGTTTGAGGGTTGTAATTTTATTGCTTTTATTTGCAATAAGAATTCTGCAGTTTTCTGCGCAGTATCATCATTTATAATCATGGGGCAAATTTATAAAGTTTTTATTAACAACAAAGCATTAAACATTATTCAATCACCAAAAAGTTTCAAGGAAAACTGGGAGATGAATAATATCCTAATTTTAATTCGACAATTGGAGTCGGGAGAAAAGGAGGAAGGTAGGATCTATACCAGTGAACCAGAACGAGTTTGGAAAGAAATTATGGCGAGGCATGCTTATATCATTGCGGCCGGCGGGATAGTCTATAATGAGGAAGGAAAAATTCTGGTTATAGAACGATTGGGTAAATGGGATTTACCAAAAGGTAAATTGGAAGAAGGAGAGGATATACCGACATGTGCTATTAGAGAAGTGATGGAGGAGTGTGGTATTGAGGATATAGCATTAGGAGAGGAGTTGATATCTACCTATCATACGTATCCATACAAGGGAGAGCCTACGCTTAAAAGAACCTACTGGTTCAGAATGCAAACAAAATTTAAGGGGGAGCTAGTTCCTCAGGCTGAAGAAGACATAACAAAGGCCCTATGGATTCATCCAAAGGACCTTTCTATGGTATTGGCAAACACTTATGCTTCTATAGCTGAACTGCTGAAGGAAGAAATGGAGTGGTATCGCCAGAATTTTTAATAATATCACGAATAATAGTTGAAGAGATAGATGCAAATTCAGGTCTGGTATACACTAATATTGTTTCCAGATCTGGATACATCATCTGATTCATTTGAGCAATGCTCTTTTCATATTCGAAATCATTGGAGTTTCTTAGACCACGGATGATAAATTTCGCATTGATCTCTCTACAAAAATCAACCGTTAATCCTTCGTATGTTCTTACTTCAATGCTTGGCTCATTGGCAAAGGTATCTTCTATCCATTGAGTACGCTGCGCTAAGTCAAACATATACTTTTTAGTACCGTTATTTCCTATAGCAACAAAAATCTTATCAAAAAGAGGTATCATCCTTCGGATAATATCTTCATGACCTTTGGTGATTGGATCAAAAGATCCTGGGAAAATACCTATTCTCATACGAGCTATTTTTTAAAGATAGAAAAACGAATATTTCCATATTTCCTAACCTGGTCAAAATAAGGAAATGATTCCAAATCTGTTTGAGGACCGTGTTCCACTATTAAGATACCATCTTCTGTAAGGAGATCTTTTTCCATGATCTTTACAGGTAGATCTTCAATATTCTCCATAGCAAATGGTGGGTCACAAAAGATAACATCATATTGTTCATTACACCTCGCTATAAAATCGAATACATCTGCTCTTCTTGTAGAAATAGCATCCGACATATTATATTTTTTGGCTGTTTGCTCAATAAAGGCAATACATCCTTGATGGTTGTCTACAGCAGTGATATCAGGGCATTCTCGGGAGGCAAATTCAAAACTGATGCTTCCTATTCCTGCAAATAAATCCAATACCCTGATTTCATCAAGGTAATAGAAGTTATTTAATATATTGAATAAGCTCTCCTTTGCCATGTCTGTAGTAGGACGTACTGGCAATTCCTTTGGAGCCGTTATTCTTAAACTCTTATGTGTTCCGCTAATTATTCTCAAATCGCTAACAATTCAGTAGTGGATAAAATTCATTTTCAGGTACCTTTTTCAATTCTTTAGTCGAGAATTTTCCTTGTTGAAGGCTGCTTACATTTCGAACATATTTATCGAAATATGCTCTACAGTTTTCAGATAAATCACCTATTAAATACAGGTTCATTTTTTGAAGTGAAAATTCCAATTGTTTAAGACTGAAGAAGGTATAATATGCTCTTTCTTCATCACTCGTTACCACAAAGCTCTTATGAAAGATAAGCTTTTTTCCATTCATAAGCCATAAATCCATTAGTGCACCATTGCTGTATAAAAACGCCTTAGTTTCCACATCCTTTTGTTGGTAGGCAATAGGAAACAGGATTTCAGTAATATGCAGTTGTAGAGCATTGGGGAAATTAAATTGTACAAATTCATGTATTCCTTTATCAATGCTATAACTTAGGTAGGCTGATTGTTCAGGGAAAAAACTGGTACGAATGACTTGACTTTCTTCTTTTTCAATATTGAAATCGAATAATTGATCTATCGTATCATGATCAAAAAGTTCCTTTGGAGTCCAAATAGCATGCATGCTAGAAAAGATGAATTGCACCTTTTTATACGTTCTATTTAGGATAGGTTCTTTGGTCCAAAAATCTTTCAGCAATTCCAATAAATTATCTGTAGGATCGGCCTTTTCAAAGCTCCCAAGCGCAAGAATTTTGAGTTGATCAGGATGATGTATCAAAAAAGAAAATCCATCCGGCATAAGCTGGATGGACAGTTCACAAGACTCAAGATTAGCCTTGTTAAATATTGAACGCTTTTCAAAAAAGCGAACGTGTAGATTATTACCAGTTACCATTCAAATGAGCTTCGGTAAGTGATCCTAAGATCAAATCTTTGGTAGTATTCTTTATTAAACGTTTATTTTGACCATGAAGAATAACATCTTTTTTGGCTGTTACTTCCATTACTTGGATAGTAGTTCCTACCTTTTTAAGGCTTGAAGTCTTTACCCCAAATTCCTTACTGTCCGTTTCAGGGATATATCTCAGTTGATTAATATCAAAAGAAGGGATGAAAAGAGAATCTTTGATACTAGCATAGCCTAAAGTATCAATCAAGGTTTTCTCAATTTCCACATTCTCTCTATATACTTTATCGTATTCTATTACGGTAGTATCTCTTCTTTGCGTAATCGTATACTGAGCTGTATCTAAAAATGGGATTAACTCATCAAAGCTTGGAGAAAATCTTTTGTTGACCTCTTTAAAAGCGATTTGAGATTTACGGATATCATCCATTCGTTCAATAACGGCCGCATAACGGAATTTTTTTACTCTTTTAAATCGAACAGGTTCCATGATCGATTCGTATAAGGAAAACCCTAAATAGCCTATCACTGCTACGAGAACTAAACGAATAACGTATTTCATTTTTGCTAAATTTTTGTTTTTCTTCTTGCAATATCGCCAAATTTAATAGTATTAGCGATACTTTACAATTATTCTATGAATAAATCTGTGTTAAATAAACGGGGACAAACCATCACTAGTATTTCTTCCGTCTAAATTTTCTTTTTTTGAATGGTTCAAACAAGGTCATAATTCCTAATGTAGAATTATTTACAGGATATGATTTATTATCCTGTTCTATTTTGTAGCTTTATATATGACATCAATTGGATGTTTTTATAACTAAGGATTTTCTGGTAATCCTCCATTATTTTTCCAGAAATCGCCATATTGCAGCCTCTAATTAATACACAAACCTTTTGTCCAACGCTATTACAGAACATATAGGAAGGGAGTTTCCATTTGAGCCTACCCTTGAACAGGCGGAGCTTATGCAAAAACTGTCCCATTTTATTCAAACCGATAATAAAGATGAGGTTTTTATTTTGCGCGGTTATGCCGGAACAGGTAAAACCACCATGCTTGGAGCGCTTACAAGGGCCTTAACAAAAATGAAACGCAAAACTATTTTAATGGCGCCAACAGGTAGGGCGGCAAAGGTGATGCAACAAAAGACAAGGAAAAATGCCTTTACCATTCACAAGATAATTTATGCGCCCCAGGTGGATAAAAAGGGGACTACCCATTTTAAACTCAAGGCAAATAAAGGTAAGGGGACTATCTATATAGTAGATGAGGCCTCTATGATTCATGATCAGTCTTTGGAAAGTTCTGGATTCTCAGGTAACCATGTCCTAGAAGATTTAGTATCTTATCTTTTAAAAGGTGAAAATTGTAAATTGATTTTGGTAGGTGACCCTGCTCAATTACCTCCAGTAGGATTGGATAGTAGTCCTGCGTTGGATGCTACTTATGTTAGACAAACCTACTTTTTGGATGTTCAGGAATTTGAATTGAATGAGGTTCAACGACAAGCACAAAATTCAGGTATTTTATACAATGCCACCTCTTTAAGAAGAGCCATTGATGAAAAGGATTTTGGAGAGCCTAGTTTTGAGGAAGAACGATTCGATGATTTTATACCTTATTTTGATGGAAGTGAGTTGGAATACGCAATTCAGCAATCCTATGAATTACAAGGTGTTGATCAGACCGTTGTTTTATGTCGCTCCAATAAAAGGGCCAATATGTATAATCAACGTATTCGCACTCATTTTTTTGGTAGGGATACAGTTCTTTCTAAAAAGGATCAATTGATGATTGTAAAAAACAATTACTTTTGGTTGAAACCTGAATCTGAAGCAGGCTTTTTGGCCAATGGAGATTTGGTAACGGTAGAAAAGGTTGATAATATGCATGAGGCATTTGGTTTTCAATTTGCCGATGTAAAATTGCAATTAGTAGATTATCCGGATATGGACCCTATTGAGGTGAAGGTCTTGTTGGATACCTTAGCAACAGATGGTCCAGGAATGACTTATGAGAATTACAAACTACTTTTTGAACGAATCATAGCTGAGTATGATGTAAGAAGTTTCAGGAAAAAGGTAGAAAAAGTAAAGCAGGATCCTTATTATAACGCTTTACAAGTTAAATTTGCATACGCACTTACGGGGCATAAGGCTCAGGGTGGGCAATGGAAGGAAGTATTTGTAGAACAAGCGGCTTATACACCGGAATATATGGATTTATCCTATTATAAATGGTTGTATACAGCTTTTACAAGGGCTTCTGAAAAATTACATTTAATTGGTTTTAAAGCCAGTTTTTTTGATGGAAAGTAAATAATGTTAGTTTCAATATAGAAACGTAAAAAGAATACGATGAAAAGATTTTTAGGAAGGCTTTTGATGAAAATGCTTGGTTGGAAGTTTGTAGGACAACGACCAGAAGGTATCGATAAAGCTGTAATGATTGCAGCTCCCCACACCAGTAATATGGATTTTATATTGGCTATCGGTGTATTTTGGGGCTTGGGATATCCTTATAAAGTATTGATCAAAAAGTTTTGGTTGAAATTTCCATTTAGTTTACTCACAAAGCCATTGGGTGGTGTATCTGTAGATAGAAATTCTAAAGGAGTAGGGAATGTTATAAAGCAATCTGTAAACCTTTTGAAGCATGGAAAAGAAAGAATGTTCCTATTGATCACACCAGAAGGTACGCGTTCACGTGTTAGAAAATGGAAAACAGGATTCTATAGAATAGCTATCGATGCTGAAGTACCTATTGTTTTGTGTTACATCAACTATGACGAAAAAGTTGCCGCGGTAACGGAAGTTTTTCATCCTTCAGGAAATTTTGAAGAGGACATGAGTCATATTGAAAAATTCTATATTAAAAATGGTCGTGCCAAGTTTAAAGAAAATTACAACGAGAAAATTTTCTAAATTTTTCTATCTTGAGATTTAATTAATACCAAAGCAAATGAAGAACAAAATCACTAGAATATTTCAGATAGAGCAGGCAATCAAGAAATTTGATTCAGATTGCGTAGTTGCAGGAAAGGAGAATGGCGTTTGGAAAAAATATGCTGCCAAAGAATTTATTCAATGGACAGATGAATTGGCTTATGGTTTAATAAATTTAGGTATAAAAAAGGGGGATCGCGTAAGTATCATTTCTGCTAATAGACCGGAATGGATGCTAGTGGATATGGGAATCGCCAAGATGACTGGGGTCAACAATCCTATTTATGCGAATATCACCACAGAAGATTACGATTATATCTTAAAGGATTCTGGAGCTCGTATTGTATTTGTTGGTTCCAAGGAGATATACGATAAAATAAAGGATATAGCAGCTGCCAATCCAACTATTGAAGCGGTGTATTCCTTTGATAAAATAGAGGGCGTTCCACATTGGAAAGAATTGGCAGAGCTGGGTAAATCCAACCCACAACCTTCACAAGTAAAGGCTTGGCAGGTAGAAACCAGTAAGGATGATTTATTCACCTTAATATATACATCCGGTACTACAGGAAACCCAAAAGGGGTGATGTTGTCACATAGCAATGTACTTTGTCAATTGGATGCGTTGGAATATGCCTTCCCATTTGGACCTCAGGACAGATCACTAAGTTTTTTACCCTTGTGTCATAGCTTCCAAAGAGTTTTGGAATACTTTACCCTGAAACGTGGTACGCAAATTTACTATGCGGAGAGTATAGAAACCTTAGCGGATAATATGAAGGAGGTATCTCCTACATTGATGGCGACCGTTCCTCGTTTATTGGAAAAGGTATACGATAAAATTTACGCCAAGGGTTCAGATTTAACAGGCATCAAAAAGGCTTTATTTTTCTGGGCATTGAACCTTGGATTGAAGCACGAATACAATGGTGCTAATGGTGCTTGTTATGATTGGCAATTGAAAATTGCGAATAAGTTAATCTTCAGTAAATGGAGAGAGGCCTTTGGTGGTGAAATGACCTATGTGATTTCTGGTGCCGCTGCCTTGCAAACTAGATTGTGCAGAGTATTTAATGCCGCTCAAATTCCAATTTATGAAGGCTATGGACTTTCTGAAACATCACCGGTAATTTCTGCCAATACCCCAAAAAAGAATGAACATATGTATGGGACTGTTGGTCCTGTGATTCAAGGAGTAGAGGTGAAAATTGCTGAAGACGGTGAGATATGGTGTAAGGGACCAAACGTGATGTTGGGCTATTACAACTTGGAGGAAAAAACCAAAGAAACCATTCAAGATGGCTGGCTTGCCACTGGTGATATTGGAGAAATGGTAGAGGGTAAATTTTTGAAAATTACCGATCGTAAAAAAGAAATATTTAAAACATCAGGGGGGAAATATATCGCTCCTCAGGTACTTGAGAATAAATTTAAGGAGTCTAAATTCATTGAGCAGATTATGGTAGTGGGAGAAGGAGAAAAGTTTCCCGCAGCCTTGATTGTTCCTTCCTTTGATTTTGTAAAGGAATGGGGTAGACGGCATGATATTGACTTTTCCGATCCTCAAAGCATGGCAAACAATGCTCAACTAACAGCACGTATTACAGCAGAAATGGAGACGTACAATAAGGAGTTTGCTAAGTATCAGCAAATAAAGAAATTTGAAGTGCTGGGAGATGTCTGGAGCATTGATGGAGGTGAGCTTACCGCCACACTCAAAATGAAAAGAAGGGTCATTCTAAAAAACTATAAGGATATCATACGGCAATTTTATGCTGAATAAATTTAAAAGCAACGCAATAGCGTTGCTTTTTTTTTGTTACAATTATCTGACAATTCGGTCAAATTTTAGTTTGGCACATGGATTGACTTTAATACCTTTATAAAGGATAAAGTTTTTGCTTATATCCTGATTGTGATTTAATTAGATCGCAATTGTTTTTGATTTGAATAAAAGATACTGACATACTGTCCTATATATATCATGAAAGAAAAAAAGAAAGGAATTTTTGGCAGCATGGGAAGTCGTGTTTTGGGAGAAGAACCAGAACTGATTCCTTTGATCACTGTTGAGGATGATGAAAACTTCAGAAAACAAAAATTGCCGGAAGAACTGGCGATTTTGCCTTTGCGAAATACCGTATTATTTCCTGGAGTTGCCATTCCAATTACAGTAGGACGTGATAAGTCAATCGCATTAATAAAAGCGGTAAATAAAGGGGATAAATTATTGGGGGTAGTCTCTCAAATTGATCCTACTATCGAAGAACCAACACCGGAAGATTTAACTCAGATAGGTACGCTTGCAAAAATTGTACGCTCCTTTACCATGCCGGATGGAAGTACCATGGTCATTATCCAGGGTATTAAACGATTTACTATACAATCATTTGAACAGCTGGATCCGTTTTTCACGGCAAAGGTAGTGGAGTCTCCAGAGGTTAAACCAGAGGTAGATGAGGATTATGCTACCATGTTGGCAAATGTTCGAGAATTGGCATTAGAGATTATCAAAGAATCTCCAAATATTCCTAGTGAAGCATCTTTTGCAGTTAGAAATATTGAGAGTGACACATTCTTAGTGAACTTCATTTCTGCCAATATGAATGCAGATGTTTTAGCCAAGCAGGAGTTACTAGAGATAGATGATGTAAAGACTCGTGCGGAGATGGTTTTTGACCATCTTAAAGATGAGTACCAGAACCTTGTAATGAAGAATGAATTACAGGAAAAGGTAAAGGTAGATATAGATGATCAGCAGCGTGAATATTTCTTAAATCAGCAATTGAAAACCATTCAGGAAGAATTGGGTGGATCTACCAATCAAAAGGAGATCGATGAACTGGTTATTCGCGCTAAAAAGAAAAAATGGAACAAACCTGTAGCTGAATTATTCGAGAAGGAAGTTGAGCGCTTAAAAAGATTGAATCCTCAAGTAGGCGAATATTCTGTTCAAAGAAATTATATAGAGACTTTATTGGACTTGCCATTTGGCGAGTACAGTAAAGATAGCTACGACCTTAAAAAGGCTCAGCAGATCTTAGATAGAGATCACTATGGCCTTGAAGAGGTAAAGGATCGTATTTTAGAGCATTTGGCAGTCCTTAAATTAAAAGGAAATATGAAGGCGCCAATACTTTGTTTATATGGACCTCCGGGAGTTGGGAAAACTTCTCTTGGTAGATCTGTGGCAAAGGCGCTAGGAAGAAAATATGTTCGTATGTCATTGGGTGGGATTCGTGATGAATCGGAAATCCGTGGACATAGAAAGACCTATATCGGTGCAATGCCTGGTCGTGTCATCCAAAGTATCAAGAAAGCTGGTTTTTCCAATCCTGTTTTTGTCTTGGATGAGATTGATAAGATTACACGCGATTCACACGGTGATCCATCTTCAGCAATGTTGGAGGTGTTGGACCCTGAGCAAAACAAAGAGTTTTACGATAACTACCTGGAGTTAGGTTACGATCTATCTAAGGTTATGTTTATCGCTACAGCCAATTCTTTGGGTGCTATTCAGCCTGCATTATTGGATAGAATGGAGATCATCGAAATCAATGGGTATACGATTGAGGAGAAGATTGAAATTGGAAAACGTCACCTATTGCCAAAGCAGTTGGATGAGCACGGTCTAGGAAAGGCAGATCTTAAACTAACTAAGAAGCAATTCCAATATTTGGTAGAAAGCTTTACAGCTGAGTCTGGTGTGCGTGGACTGGATAAGGTTATTGCGAAATTAGTACGTCAAATTGCGAAGAAAGTCGCAATGGATGAAGAGGTGGCTAAGAAATTAACCATGGATGAGGTGAAGGAATTGATGGGAGCACCTAGATATTCTAAAGACCTGTACCAAAATAACGATATCGCTGGTGTAGTAACTGGATTGGCCTGGACCAGAATTGGAGGAGATATACTTTTCATAGAAAGTAACTTGAGTAAAGGTGGTGGGAAATTATCCTTAACCGGAAATCTTGGTCAGGTAATGAAGGAGTCTGCTTCATTGGCTATGACATACGTGAAAGCAAATGCAGAGCGTTATGGTATAGATCATCAAGTATTTAAACAATGGGACTTGCATATCCACGTTCCTGAAGGAGCTATTCCGAAGGACGGGCCAAGTGCAGGGATCACTATGATAACTTCTTTAGTTTCTTTGTATACGCAAAGAAAGGTAAAGAAAAACTTAGCCATGACGGGTGAAATTACCTTGAGAGGTAAAGTATTACCGGTTGGAGGTATTAAAGAGAAAATCCTAGCGGCTAAACGTGCGGGGATCAAAGAGATTATTCTTTGTGATAAAAACAAAAAGGATATCGATGAGATCAAAGCGGATTATCTAAAAGGATTGACCTTCCATTTTGTAAGTGAAATGGATGAAGTAATTGAGCTGGCCATTACAGATGAAAAAGCCAAGAACTTCAGAACTTTTCATTTTGATGAAAAAGTGAAAAAGTAAAAGGGTAGTAATTATTTCTTGTTTTTAATGTTAAAAAGGTCTTTCGATATATATCGAAAGACCTTTTTTTATTCCACTGAGAGTCACTCAAGGAGGACTCTGAGGAACCCTGCTGGCGCCAGTTTTCAACTAGAGTCCGTACCAAGGTGAGGACTCTAAGGAAATAACTCATATGGAATACACAAAATAACTGACCTAAAACATGATTTAGATAATACTCTGACCATTTTTATTTGTGAACATTTGGTTAAAAATATAAATCATGAAATTACCTTACGCAGAGCCCTATAAGATAAAGATGGTAGAACCCGTTAAAATGTCTACTAGGGAAGAGAGAGAACGATGGATAAAAGAGGCAGATTATAATCTATTCAATTTATCGAGTGATAAAGTATTTATCGATTTATTGACAGATTCAGGAACCGGAGCCATGTCAGACAGACAATGGGCGGAAGTGATGTTGGGAGACGAGAGTTATGCGGGTTCCAGTTCATTTGAGAAATTAAAAAACAATGTCCATGAATTAACTGGTTTCACCTATTTCATACCTACACACCAAGGTAGAGCTGCAGAGAATGTATTGTTCTCCAATTTGGTAAAAGAGGGAAATGTTGTTCCGGGAAATGCACATTTTGATACGACTAAAGGGCATATAGAGTTTAGGAAAGCTACTGCCTTAGATTGTACCATTGATGAGGCTTACGATACATCAATCTACCATCCATTTAAAGGGAATGTAGATCTCGATAAGTTGAGAGCGGCATTTGAGGAGCATACGCCAGATAAGATACCATTTGTTATCCTTACGGTTACTTGTAATACGGCAGGAGGACAACCGGTATCTATGGAGAATATCCGTGAAGTGTCTGCCATGTGTAAGCGCTATGATGTGCCTTTGTATTTTGATGCAGCAAGATTTGCTGAGAATGCTTATTTCATCAAAGTACGTGAAGAAGGATATGCTGATAAAAACATCAAAGAAATCGTAAAAGAGATGTTTGCCTATGGGGATGGAATGACCATGAGTGCCAAGAAGGATGGTATTGTGAATATGGGTGGATTCATCGCCTTGAACAATGAAGAAGTGTATACAGGCTGTATCACTTTTAATATCATGTATGAAGGGTATATTACCTATGGTGGTATGTCTGGAAGAGATATGGGTGCATTGGCTGTAGGATTGATGGAAGCTACAGAATACAATTATCTGAAAAGTAGAATTCACCAGATAGAATACTTAGGTAACCGCCTGGTAGAATTCGGTATTCCGGTTCAACAACCATTCGGTGGACATGCGGTTTATTTGGATGCCCATAAGTTTGTTCCTGGGATTCCGGTAGAAGAATATAGAGCGCAATCTGTTGCCATAGAATTGTATTTGGAAGCAGGTATTCGTGGAGTAGAGATTGGAACTATCCTGGCGGATAGAGATCCTGAAACCAGAGTGAACAGATATCCTAAACTGGAACTAGTAAGGCTGGCAATACCACGTAGAACCTATACCATTAGTCATATGGAATATATCGCAGTGGCATTGAAAAATATATTCGATACACGTTCGGAGGCTACCAGTGGTTATGATATTGAATGGGAGGCACCTATTATGCGTCACTTTACAGTAAAACTTAAAAAGAAATAAGCCTATAAGTAGTGCAACTAAGCCTCTACTAGAAAAGGACTCCTGAAACGCAATCAGGGGTCCTTTTTGTTTTTGGAAGAGGTGATATCACTGGATTCAGGGATACTGAAAATACCCAGATTCTAGGATTGTGAGAATGTGTCTTTATATCGATATTTATAATTAAAAATAAAAATAAATATGAAAAAGATAATTTACGTAGTGTTATTCTTGATAGGTTTAATGAATTTACCAGCTCAAGAAGTAGAGAATTACTATGTATCTGGAAATACTTTAAATCTAAGAGTTGAGTCTTCGGTCAATGCGGATATAGTCAAGAAACTTCATAAATATGATAATGTAGAAGTTTTAGAAATTAAAGATGGATGGGCAAAGGTTGTCAGCAATGGTCGTATAGGATTTGTTTCTGACAACTATATTAAAAAAGGGAAAGCGATAGTTAGCTCTTATGAAGTGCGAAATGGAGCTATTTGCAGAGATGGATCTAGAAGTAGTGCTACCGGTAGAGGTGCATGTTCTCATCATGGAGGGGTTAGTTATTGGACTACAAGAACTGTGAAAGATGCTAGGATAGAAAATTGAATTAGATCCTCTCAGAGTCACTTAATAGGACTTTGATGTTATTCGGGATTCAAAATATCCCCAGAGTCTTCAAAGAATGACACTAAGGGGGGAATAAGTTAACAATATTGTTTAATTTCATTTTTCAATGGATTAACAATTCAAATATTAAATAAATGGATTTAACGGATATCAGAGAGAATTATAGGAATTTTGACGATGAAAAAATTGAAATTATTGCTACTGAAGAGGTAGGTTCTTTACGTCCAGAAGTTATTTTTATACTAAAGGAGGAGATTGCTAGAAGAAATTTAGATAAGAATTTGGTGGCTAGTATTGATTTACAAACTAGAGTACTTACAGAAACTGAATTCAAAGAATATTATGAGATTTTGAGGAATCACTCTTGTCCAACCTGTAATTCCAGAACAAATAAGATTAATGCCACAATGGTTGGTCAAGTTGTTAGTATTATACTTTTGACTAATTATGAGAAGAGGTTAAAAGTAGCCTGCTCTGATTGTCTTGACACATTACATAAAAAAGCGAATATTAAATCTGCTCTTTTGGGGTGGTGGGCGTTTCCTTGGGGGCCTATTCAAACTATACGGTCATTTATATTTAATTCAAGTATGAAAAGGTATAATAGGACCGAAAAGCCGAATGAAATTTTCTCCAGTTTTGTGAAGGATAATATTGGGATATTAGAAGGAGCTAAAACTGATCCTAATAAATTGACTGTACTGATAAATAGGACGAATTATGAAATGGGAAGGTAGGTTAAATATACCCCCGCTACCGCCAGTTTATCAACTTGTGGTTTAGTAGTATTCGTAATTCAATTATTTGCAGAGTAACCAGCTGGCGCTAGCCAAGGTGAAAAAACAAAATTTATATAGACTAGCCTTTTCACTTTTTAGTACCTTGTCCACCCAATTTAAATATTAAAGATTTATTATGAAAAAAGTTATTACAGGTTGTCTCCTTGCTTCAGTTTTTATTTTTAGCTCATGTGAGAAGAGCGATGAGGATTCAGGTCCATTGACAAAAATGGATATGCTAACAAATTCTGAATGGCAGTTTGCGGGTCATACAGAGATTTATTACGTCGATGGTCAGTGGTGGGATGCTCCCAATGATGTTTTTGCGAATTTGGATTCTTGTGGTAGAGATTTTACTTTAAATTTCAAGAAAGATGGTGATCTTATTCAGGATTGGCCATGTTTATTTGATGAAGTTAAGGTTAGTAATTGGAGTTTTAATTCAGATGAAACTGAACTAATTTTTGAGGAGCAGGGTATAATTTTACCTGTACACCACTTAGATTCCTTAAGTGAAAATACGCTAATGTTATCGGAAGAGATTGATTTAGGGTGGCAGGATTATAAGGTATTATACCATTATAAATATACTGCTGTAGAGTAAAAAAATGTTCCCTCGCTGGCGCCAGTTTTCAACTGGTGTCCTTTTTTGATGAAACGATACACCTATGTTGCAGACAGTTGGATTCAGTGTAGTAAGAATTATTTAAAGTTCATTATTATCTGATACAGTGTTTTCTTTCAGAAAGGTAGTTGGCGTGCAATTTTCAAACTTATTAAATGAAGAATAAAATACACTTCTAGATTTAAATCCTACTTCTTGGCTAATGGCTTCTAAAGTAAGATTATTATTGTTAGACATTAATACTTTTGCTTCATTAATCCTATAACTGTTAATAAAGGTACTGTAATTAGAATTTGTTTTATACTTGATGATTTTGGAAAGTTTGGTATATGGAATATCTACAAAAGATGCTAAATCAACAATAGTTAATCCATGTTTTTTGTAGCATTTTGTTGAACTAACAATTCTATTTACTTTTTGATACAAGTCCTCAAAGTCCTCAAAGTCATTTATGTTGAATTCAGTATTATTTTTTAATTTTTCTAAATCAACTTGGAAATACTCATTTGATCTTCCATGCTTTAATGCAAAGAATAGTAGACCATAGGTAATAAAATAATCAAGCATGAAGTTTGAGAATTCTAAATAATACGGTCGTTTAAACACCAATATATTTTTACTCGCCAAAATCTCAAAAATGCATATATAGGAGTTAATTAAGTAGAGTAAAACAAAAGCCCCAAGTATCCATTTAAGAGTCATTAGCATATTAGCAGGCTTGTAGGTATAATACTCCAAAAATAGACTCTCATTATTTCTCACCATAAGAAGGGTTTTAAACAAATAAAATATGCAAAATATTGTGGTAATTAGGGTTGTATAATGAGTAGTTAGGATACTATTATTACCATTTGTAATATTAAATGGGTTTTCACTTGGTGTATATAAAAAGTAGATAACTACGCTCAGAAAGACACTTAAACCTGGAATTATGTGTTTAAAGAAATCTTGTTTAGTTAATATTGAGATTATTGATCTTGTGTACAAATATATCAGAGGAAAAAAGGAAATTATAAATAAAATACTTAAATACATTATTCTGTAACTTCCTTCAAAAACATTATGATCTACCAATACAAAACCTAGATATGACATTCCTCCCATCATTATGAAAAGGCCAAGAAGTGAAAGTGTTTTATTATTTTTTGATAGAACTATTAAAAAAACACCAAAAATTATGCCTTGAATAAGGCAGATAATGTTTAGGTGCTCCATAGTTCTATAAATAGATTCAATTTCCATCTTATGGATATTTCTTAGTTTGTACGCAAATTTAGTTTACTATTTTTTAATAGGGATTATTTTTTGACAAACTTCATTACTGACTTGTGATTTAGTTGATGAATTATAAATTGAAATATTTTTGGAAGGATTAGAAGCTCTGACATTTACTTTATAGTTAAACAATAAAATGAGTGGATTATCTAATGATAAACAAATAAGAAAGGGGACTAATGAATTTTTAGATATTCATATAAAATGACTATGACATCATTGTTTAAGGAAATCAAAATCATTTATATCTTCAATAATTAATTTTCCTGAGTAATTATTTGTTTTTCTCATGAGATATTATGGATTCAAGAAGAATGTGACTTTCAAATGAATCATTATACATCCACTTCAAAAGAGCTTTAGATATGCTAAATGCTTTGTAGTTTAGGAATTCAGAATTTAGATTGAGTTTGAATAAAATTGTTGAAGAGACATGTTCAGGGTTTGATGTTAAAACTCCAATTTTAATTTTTTTATTAGGATTATGGATTGATTCAACAAATGTTGAATATTTTGCTAATTGCTCGGGTGTCATGTCGATTTCAGCATCTCTTATATCTATGATTAAATTAAAATTAGGGCAAAATAGTTGATCATTTATTATTTCTGATTTGAGGCTTTTACAGTCATCAAAATCATTTTTTCCAATATGTAGTTGTAGTGTTAATTCTAAATCCGGAATGATTTTATATCGGTTTTTTTTTACGCTTTTCATAATTATTATTTGAGTCTTTTGTTTAAAGTACTTATCTACGAATAGTGAAATATGGGTCAATATTAAGGGACCATTATTATATTTTCATAATTGTCACACAAGGATTTAAGAGAATAATTCTAACTGTGGATAAAACTATGTTAATTGAGTATAGTTGATTACTAGTTGGAGTTTAAATTTGTCTGATTTTAGAAAAGGAGGACATATTTATGTTGATTCAAAATTCCCCTGCTACCGCCAGTTTATCAACTGGTGGTTTAGTAGTATTCGTAATTCAATTATTCTCAGAGTAACCCTAGGTGTAGTTTGCAACTACACCTCAATATCTTCCAGGATTTGCAATCCGTTTAGATACATCAGATTTGCGATAACTGTAAAAGATTCTATTAGTACATTCAAATATTCTCAGAGTCTTCAAAGAATGACTTTGAGGGCGTAAAATATATCCAACTCAATAATCAATTCAATCTCTTTTACTTCAAATCCATAAAAGTTAAATAGCTCTTTGGCAATATATTTGCTATATAGGTGTTGATTTGTATTTATAAGTTGTTGTAACTTATGTGTTTATGTTAGGGTTAGTGGATGAATTTATTACTGAATAAAGGTAAATGAGTTTTTATATTTTTCCCATTTACGTTTTGTAATGAATTATAAATGTAACATAGAATGATTGATAAAGTTAGATTTTCTTATTGCGAAAGAGATACTGTGTTAGTTAAATCCTTCAAGGGGGGGATTTCTTTTCAAGAATATATAGATGCATGGCTAAAAGTCAGAGGTCTGCGAATGCTACAGAGAAATGTGAAAGGCGTAATATCTGATTTTAGCAATTGTGAATTTAATATAGAAGAGGAAGATTTGGATGAATTATTTGTTTTTTTTCAGAAGAATATAAATTTCGTTGTAAACTTAAAGTTGGCTTTGGTTATTGATTCACCCAAAGTTGCAGTAATGACACTTTTTATAAAAAAGTATAAGATAGATCAAATCAAGATATTTTCTTCTAAAATTTCAGCGATGGATTGGATTTATTCTGATACTTGATAAAGTCAATAATTCTTCCTTCTAGTATTGAGAAAAAAATAGTTGCATAACCCCGTACAGGCTGTAGTCTTCTCCAACTGTGTATAGTCTTCCAAAAAAAAAAGAAAACCACTAGGTGTAGTTTACTACTACATCTCAATATCTATCAGGATTAGCAATCCGCTTAGTTCCGTCAGCCATTCTAAAACCATCCTTAAAACTATAGCGTGGTTCAACTATTTATTTAAAATTTTCTTCATAAGAAAATATCCGAATCATAGCAGTTGTTTTTAAAATTGGCAATGATTTTGTAACTTACTGAATGCTTGATATTTATCATTGTTATTGGAGCTGATTTTTTATGGCTTTGGATGATGAAACCAAGTTGTCTTATTCTTTTTAATAATTTAAATTAAGGTCATGAGATTAGTATATATGTTATTTCTTGCTTCTTCCCTTTGTCTAAGTTGTGATGATGATGATGATGACGGTGACAAATATGTTGCACCACCTGTTTCAACAATTTTACCCAATGTAGACTCTGCGATATTTACCAATCCTACTACTATTACCAATCCCTATTATGGACCTGGTGTAGGGGAGGTATATGTATATGAAGGTGGAGAAGTAGGCTCAAGCCCAGAGGAGGAAATCAGGGTTGAAAGACGATTGACTACCAAAACAGTTTTAGGCATTACCTGTATGATTCAACGGGATGTTGTATATGAGGACGGAGAAATTGTAGAAGATACGGATGATTGGTTGGCGCAAGATGACGACGGAAATCTCTGGTATATGGGAGAGTTGTCTAAAAATTATGAAGATGGTGAATTAGATAATACGGATGGCTCCTGGGAGTCTGGCGTAGATGGCGCCTTACCGGGATATTGGATACCTGGTGATCCTCAAGTAGGAGATATTTACTATCAAGAATTTTTGGATGGAGAAGCCGAAGATTATGGAGAAGTTATCGATATAGGAGTTACCGTAACCATAGATTTAGGTGTTTATACAAATTGTTTGGTAACAAAGGATGTAAATCCGTATGAATCCGATGAATATGAATACAAATACTATGCACCAGGAATTGGTTTATTAAAAGAAGAGGTTTATGAGGATGATGGAGAGTTAATAGAGGTGGTTGAATTGGTTGAAATTGAGGATTAACATCTAGTTCTGGTAAATAGGTAGTCGATTCTTGGTTGGCTCTACACAACTACTAGGTGTAGTTTGTAACTATACCTCAATATCTATTAAGATTTGCAATCCGTTTATATACGTCAGCCATTCTAAAACTGGAAAAGATTCTATTCTGTACATTCAAATATCCTCAACGTTTTCAATGAATAACGCTAAAAATGAAAGAAACCAGTTGAAGCCATCTGTTAGAGAAGAAAATGGATTCCAGTTTCTTAAATAGTCAAAATCATCGTATATTTATTGTTAATCATTTGTTTGTTAGTTGTTTGCGTTTAATCTTTGATAACATAAATAGACTATGAATAATATATTGATAATAACTTTTTTCTTGCTATCTCAGGTCTGTTTTGCACAAGAGGCCTTTATCTCTTCTTGGAAGACAAATAACATCTGGTTTCAATCCAGTGATAGCAACCAGATCGCTATTCCCACTGTAAGTATTGGCTATAACTATGACTATGCTATTGATTGGGGCGATGGAAATACAGATTTGAATGTAAATGGAACCATTACACATACGTATGATACGGTTGGTACCTATACCCTAAAAATCACCGGAACATTTCCTGGGGTATATTTTAGTTACTTGGGTGAGAAAAAGAAGATTCTAACGATTGATCAATGGGGTACTGGGCAATGGTCTAGTATGGGTGGAGCATTTCATGGTTGTTCAAATTTAGCTGTCAATGCAGTCGATATTCCTGATCTTTCCAATGTTACAAATATGGCTTTTATGTTCGCTGATGTTACAGATTTCAATGGAGATATGGGAGATTGGGATGTCAGTAATGTGACGAGGATGGAATATATGTTTGCTGGTAGTACGAACTTCAATCAGGATATAGGTGATTGGGATGTGAGCAATGTGACAAATATGGTAGGAATGTTCGGCGGTGCTCAATCTTTTAATCAGGATATTGGTAATTGGGATGTATCCTCAGTCACAAATATGTCGAGCATGTTTGGTGCTGCCTATAATTTTAATCAGGAAATAGGAAATTGGGATGTAGGTAATGTTGTTCGGATGGACTATATGTTTTCCCGTGCGAATAGTTTTAATCAAAATTTAGGAAACTGGGACCTTAGCAATGTTTACTCCTTGGTTGGTATGTTTCAGTATGCAGATGATTTTAATGGAGCTATCGGATCTTGGGACGTTAGCAATGTGATCAATATGAACGTGATGTTCTTTGCTGCTTTCAATTTTAATCAGGATATAGGAGATTGGGATGTAGGTAAGGTTGGTGATATGCAAAAAATGTTCGCTTTGGCATCGGCTTTTAATCAGGATATTGGTGACTGGGATGTACGTAAGGTTAGAACCATGCAAGCCATGTTTGCGGATGCCACAAATTTTAATCAGAATATTGGAAATTGGAATATAGGCTATGCAAGGTCAATATCTTCAATGTTCTGGAATGCCACCAATTTCAACCAAGATATTGGTAATTGGAATGTTAGGAATATTAGTAATTTTGCAAGTATGTTTCGCAATGCATCCAGTTTCAATCAGGACTTAAGTAATTGGGATTTAGATGACGCACAGGTTATGTACGCCATGTTCAAAAATGCCATTAGTTTTGATCAGGATATAGGAGATTGGGATGTTAGTGGGATCATCGATATGAGGGATATGTTTGAAGGAGTGACCTTATCTTCTTCCAATTATGATAATTTGTTTATAGGTTGGTACGATCAAAGTTTGAAAGATAATATTAGATTTCATGGTGGTAATAGTCAGTACTGTTCAGAAATAGCACAATATGCTCGGTATAGAATGAGAATAGATCATAATTGGACCCTTATAGATGAAGGAAGAGATTTAGATTGTATTGAACCCATAGGCATTGAAGAAAATACATTCGATTTTTTCACAATATCTCCAATTCCAGCAAACAGCCATTTAAATATTTCAATACAGGAAAAGCAAAATGGTGTTCTTGTACTGCTTGATTTGAAAGGGAGAATCTATGCGCAATTGGATATCGTACATGACAAGGAAAGCTATATAATTGATGTGTCTGATTATGCCCCTGGGATGTATATAGCCGAATTATACTTGCAGAATAAGAAGTTGAGTAGGGCTAAATTTTTGATTTACTAAATTCCCCAGCTGCAGCAAGTTTGTAAGTCGTGGTTTAGTAGTATTTGTAAATCTAATGGCCTAGGAGTCTTCAAAGAATGAATCTTAGGGGGGAGGATGAAATTATGAAAAACGTAAGGGAGCCAAGGTTTGTAAAACCTAAAATTATAGTATAATTTTGGGGCTAATTGGTCCAAATTATTTGTCGACTTACAGGGAGTTGATTTAGGACTAAAATAGTACAACTTTAAAATGATGGCACAAAGTTTTTCAAGTAGACTAAGCAGTTTAGTCAGCATATTTTTAATTCATATTTTGTTTTTATTCCCGGTAGTATTGCAGGCTCAAGGCCTTAATCTGGAATGGGCGAAAAAGGTGCAATCAAGAAGTAGTTCTATTGCTTATGATATTCAAGGAAATGTATATATCACAGGATACTTTTCAGGGACTAAAGATTTTGATCCAGATAGTACGGTATATAACATAACCAGTAATGGAGAGGAGGATGTTTTTATTCAAAAAAATGATGCCAACGGTAATTTTATTTGGGCCAAAGGTTTTGGTGGTGAATCGGATGATAAGGGGATAGACATTGAAGTTGATGTAAATGGAAATGTATATGTTACGGGTTCTTTTAGGGGTGATAGTGTTGATTTTGACCCTGGAATTGATTCTTTGATCCTAAATTCGTCTTTATCATTGGACGATTTATTTCTTACCAAGTTTGATTCAAATGGAAATTTCAAATGGGTAAATCATATTGGTAAATCCTACGATTATTATAATAATTGGCTTCAATCAACAGAATTACCAGTTGTTCTCGATACGGTTGGTAATATTTATATCTCAGGATCATTTATGGGAGATTTTGATTTTGGACAAGACACGACCATTCTTGATTTAACTAGTTATGGTATTTCAAGTGATATTTTTATTGTAAAGTTTGATAGCATTGGAAATCCTCAATGGGTAAAGCAGATAGAGGGGAATCTTGATGACCATATAATTGCAATGGACATTGATAGAGATGGGAATCTATATATGACTGGAACTACAGGAGGAACTATTGATTTTGATCCAGGGATAGATACGTTTAATATAACCTGCGGGGATAGTAAGGATAATTTTGTATTAAAATTGGATTCGGATGGTGAATTTCATTGGGCAAAAACATTTGGAAGTGGATATAGTGATTATGCGAAATCAATTAGTGTAGATACTTTTGGAAATGTTTTTATTGTTGGATTGTTTCGAGGTGTAGTAGATTTTGACCCAGGATTGAATGAATTTATTTTGAGTGCAGGACCTTCAGAAAGCTATGATTATTATATACAAAAATTTGATCAAGATGGTAATTTTGAATGGGCAAAAATGCTAGAGGTAGGAGATGGTATATATTGGTTAGCAGATTTACACTTATCGGTTGAAAATGATTTAGAAGGTAATGTATATTTTACCGGAAGATTTAAAGGTACACTAGATTTTGACCCTGGTTTAGAAACATTTGAAATACAAGCCGAACCAATTACTTTTAATGGATATGATTATTTTGTTGAAAAATTGGATACGGATGGTAATTTTATTTGGGCCAAATTATTAGGAGGAATTGAAAAGGATATGAAAATTGACACCAATGAGAATATATATTTAACGGGTATTTTTAATAGTTCTAATGATTTCGATCCAACAGATTCTGTTTATACTATGTGGTCTGGATATTATAATGTCTATTCGGCTTTTTACCAGAAAATAGGTCAATGTACTGTTGAATCTGGAATTTATAGATTGGGTGGTGTATTGTTTGCGGAGGCAGTAGGGGAAGAGTATCAATGGGTGAATTGTTCCAATTGGTTTGATATAGTTGGTGAGAATTCTCAAAGTTTTACTCCGAGTGTCAATGGTAATTATGCCGTTAAAGTAATCGGTGATTCCTGTATAGGAATGTCACCTTGTTTAATGATAGCAGATATTGGAATTGAGGAAAATACTTCTGATGAAGAGATATCCATTTATCCTAACCCTAATAGTGGTATAATAAATATTGACTTAGGTTCATTAGAAAATACATCCATCAAGGTATTTAATGTGTTGGGATCCATTATTTTTCAAGAGGAAAATATAGATAAGTCTACTTTTCAATTTAATTTAAACACTGAACCAGGAGTGTATATAATTGAAATAATTGCTGACGGTGTAAAGAAAGAATATAATTTAGTGAAGAAATAAAAGTAGCTTAATTGTCGCCCACTTACGTATTTGAACCTTATGGTTTAGTGTAATCGTACTTTCAAAAAATCCTCAGAGTCCCCCGCTGCCGCAAGTTTACAACTCGTGGTTTAGTAGTATATTTACAAGTATTCCAAGATTTTGACATAAAAAAAGACCACTCTATGAGTGGTCTTTTTACAAATGATATATGCAATGAATTAGAACTTTTTAAGAATCTTTTTCACCTTTTTAGCTAGTTTACTTTCTGCTTTTGCAATTACTCGTTTTGTCGCATCTTCACAAAGCTGTGTTATTTTCGCCGGTTTCATAACCGGTATACCTTTAACCATTGGAACTTTCTTTTTAGATTTTTCAGTAATAAAGGTTCTAATTACCTTTTCTCCTTCTTTATTGTATAAAGTAAAAGATATCGTTGACTGAATGCTCGCAGTGGTAAATCCACCTATTCCAAGTGTGTTTTCAACAAAACTATATTCAAGATCTATAAATAGTACCCCTTCAGCATCATTTTTGAAAATTTCCACCATCGATAATTCCGGACGGAAACGATCTGCAGACAATTTACTTGCATAGCTCATCCATTTATATCCAGGATATACCATAATGGCATCTTCTGTCATTTTTGCACTTACATCTTTTGCCTTTCCTTCGTTCACTTCACCATCTTTGTTGGTGAAAAGCTGAGTGGTATAATCATACTGCTGGTAGGCTTCATTTGACGTAACAGTCTTTTCATCTAGCATTTTAAATGGAAAAACTTTTTTTAAGTCTTTAAAAAATGCATCATGAACCATTTCCAATGATGGCGTTAAATCAAATGATTCATCTCCTATAAGCGTCGAAATTGCAGCTGCCGCAGCCACATTATTATCCGTATCAGCAAAATCAATATATCTGCTAGTGGATAAGGTAGTAAGGGCAACTGTTTTCTTTTGCCCAAAAGAAGTGGCAGATACAAAAGCTAGTACTGCAAGGGTAATTATTTTTTTCATAGTATATTAAGTTATTAATTGAATCCAATATACAACTATATTAATATATTAAAAATCAACTAAGTGAGAATGTTTTTTCATAATTATCTTTTGAGTTTTCTACTGAAGTCAGCTTTCTCCGCTACGGCAAGTTTAGAATGTGTCGTTTAGTAGTATCCGTACCATAAATATTACCTCAGCTGCTTCATTGATTGACACTGAGGAGGTATAAATGATTAGATATTATCAGTACCTTGTTGAATATTAAATTGAATTGAACAGAAATGAAAACATCTATTAGAATTTACAAGATTGCAGTACTACTTCTAATTTCTATATTGACCACAGGACAAGCTTTTTGTCAGACTGAGGTAATATGTGAAGAGATACTATTAAAATGTATTGGTAGAACCTCACAGGGGGTAATTGTGATGGATGAAATGGAATATAAAGCCATTCAAAATCCAACAATTAATTATCATCATCCTGGAAATCCAAGTTTGGCTTGTGTAGATTTTGAATACCCTGAAATTGATTTTGAAAAGTATGTTCTTGTAGGTTATTCAGCAACAACTGGAGGTTGTAGGGGACCATATTATGGGTATAAGGTAATGCAGGAGGAAAGTACTTATACCATTCATGCTGAAATCATACAAAATGGATTATGTAAACGGAATAACCCAATAAGATTTTGGTTGTTGTTGCCAAAGTTAGGGGATGATATGTTGATCAAATTTGAAAGTAGTAAAACCGTAAACGGTAGGTTATTAGAATAATCTTAATACCAAGCTCAAAGCAAAGTGCAGCAACAAAAAATAATAATCTCCGTAACAATTTATTGCCACGATCAGTATTTTCCGGTTCTATTTACTAAGAATTTTAAGTACCCAAAGAAGAATATAAAGACCAATACCTACACCGAAGCATAGGGCAGAAATTACGAATGCAATACGGACAATAGAACCTTTTATTCCTAATTTTTCACCTAACCAATCGGAAACTCCTAGAATCATACTGTTGTTTTTAATTATCTAAAATAGTTAAATCTCAACTTTATACCTATTTATTTTGTTGAATGGTAGCTATTTATAGTGGAAATGGAATTATTTGTAATCCCTCGACTATACTGATGCAGGCATACTGCTCATGAGAAGCGTGAAAATATAGTCTTCTGAACAATTCATTGGCACCATCATATGATTTTTAGCCTGCAATTTTTTCTATATTGTATCGTTATACATAACAATTGAACTATTTAATATATAAATGCATGAAAAATTTAATTACAGCGATAGGTATGCTCATATCTACGAGTCTATTTTCCCAAAACATTGAATTTACTACGGGTGTAAATTCTAATAACTTTTACAATTCACCAACAGCTGCAGATATAGGTAATTATAGTTCATCTTTTTCTTCTGGGCTAGGATATCATTTTGGGGTAGGGATTGAAAATGTAATGGTTGATTGGCTGAATTTGAGGTTTACACTTGGATTAGATAGCTATTCTGGTGATATAGATGCTAGATGGGGAGGCCAAATAGGGGGAAATGAAGTAAATGCTGAAATTCAAAAAACGGTACTATCTCTAGGGGTTTATCCTATCAATTTTAAGGTTAAAAATACGTTGAATTTGAATTTTGGTGTTGAATTTTCAGGGTTGATACATGAATCCATGAAGGGTACTAAAGGTTCTTGGGGAATTCTTCCATATACGAGTGAGGATTTGGCAGAAAGTACTAGTTACAATAGAAAAATGAATTTCGGTTTTGCTGGTAGACTAGCTTATGATATTAAATTATCTGAGGAATACGCCCTATCACCTCAGTACGGTTTTTACCTTGGTTTAACGGATGAATTTGATGAATTTCCAGAAGATGTATCTTCTTATAGACAATACTTTAGTATTGGTATTCAAAAGGCCTTATAATGATTGCTCACATTTCCTGCTGCCGCGAGCATTCTGCTCGTGAGAAAAAGAAATTAAAACTTAGGAGCAATTCATTCGCACGATCTGAAATAATAAATCGATGATATTCGTGTTAAATATTGATAACCAGATGATTTAATATTATATGAAAAACCTAATAACATTATTGATACTATTCAGCTGTACCAGTTTATTATTGGGACAGAACTTGGATTCAACGCATTTCGAAACTAAATCAGAAGGTGATTGGGTATTAAAGAATAGAACTCACTATACCTATGATCAATCCAATCTATTAGATTGGGTTGTTTTGAGATGGAGTTCCATTTCTGAAAGTTGGAATAAAATTTCGGAGGGTTCCAATTCATATAATGCAAATGGAATGTTAGATAAAGTCTGTGAACAAGCAGGGTACGGATGGAACTTAAGTAGTTTAGTTCAAAAAGAATATAGTTATAATAGTATTGATAAAGTAGATACTTTGACTGTCTTTGAAGGTATACCGCCGGCCTGGTTATTATTTCCTGACTATAGAATAAGGTATGTTTATGATACAAATGGACGCCTCAAGCATAGCTTTGGGGATTGGAGGAAGTCTGGATGGAGTAAAGGTTCAAAAACCTCTTATACGTATAATGTACAAGGGCTACCAAGTAAATTGGTTCGGGAGTTTTGGAATAGTGAATCAAACCAATGGGAAATCAATGCTAAGGAATTAAATACCTATAATGGATCTGGGGATATTGTTGAAAATGTACGTCTTAAATTGGAAGAGGGATCTTGGGTGAATAAAGAGAAAACCAGTAGCAGTTATAACAGTAGTGGTTATCTTTCAACTGAGGTTCTTTATGTGTGGGGTGAATTGATAAATGATTGGAGTATCAAATATAAGTGGGATTATACCTATCATTCAAACTTCTCTGAAATGCTGGTTATATTCTCTTTTCAAAATCAAACTACTGGGGAAATAATAGAGAGTAGTAGAATCACCTATTTTTATTCAACCTCTTTGGATTTGATGGAAGAACAATTCAAACCCATCATCATTTATCCAAATCCTGCAAATAACCTGGTGAATATTCATTTGAAAAATTCTTCATCTGCCAAAATAACTTTAGCAGATATCTCAGGAAGGCTTATGCAATCTATCAATATAGAAGAGGGACAACAAGAATATCAAATGGATATATCTGCCTATCCTTCAGGAATATATTTTATTGAAGTATTTCAGGATGGTCAGAAAGTTCAAAGTGAAAAGTTGATAATTCAATAGTTAAATTAAATTCACAGCTGCCGCGTACATTCTGCTCGTGAGAAATAATAAATTAAAACTCATAAACAATTCATTAGCACGATCAGGAAATAATATTTCAGTAAATTTTACGTTAATAACTGATAACTAGGTAATTTTACATTAAATGAGAAAGCTAATTGCAATATTGATACTTTTCAGCTGCTCTAGTGTATTAATGGGGCAGAATTTGGATTCAACACATTATGAAACCAAACCTGAGGATGAATGGGTACTAAGAAATAGAACTCATTATACCTATGAGCAATCCAATCTATTAGAATGGGATGTTTTACTATGGAATACCAATTTTGAATATTGGACAAGAGTATTACATGGTACCAATTCTTATAATGAAAATGGATTGTTAGATACCCTCTTTCAATATCAATATAGTAGTGGATTGGGAAAATATGGTTTTGTACGAAAAATTTATAGTTATAATAGTATTGATAAAGTAGATACTTTGATTGTCTTGGAAGCTATACCGCCAGCCTGGTTTTTTTGGGCAAATGATTATAGAGTTAGGAATGTTTATGATACGAATGGTCGCCTAAAGCATAGCTTTCGGGATTATGGGTTCGCTTGGGATCAGTGGAATAAAAATATTAAAACTTCATACACGTATAATTTACAGGGACTGCCCATTAAATTTGTTCAAGAGCGTTGGAATAGTGATTCAAACCAATGGGAAATTAATGCAAAGGAATTAAATACCTATAATGCATCTGGAAATATTTTGGAAAATGTACGCCTTGAATTGGAAGAGGCATTTTGGGTGAATAAAGAGAAAACCAGTAGCAATTATAACAGTAGTGGATATCTATCATCTAAGGTTTTTTATGCATGGGATGAACTGGTAAATGAATGGATTTTTAAAAATGAAAGGGAGTATACCTATAATTCAGATTTTTCTGAAATGCAGATACTTTACTCATATCAACATCATATTACAGGGGAAATAATAGAGAGTAGTAGATCAACCTATTTCTATTCGGCACCTTTGGATTTAATAGAAGAGCAATTTAAGCCTATTATTATGTATCCAAATCCTGCAAAAGACTTGGTGAATATTAAGTTGAAAAACACGATATCTACCAAAATAACTTTAGCGGATATCTCTGGAAGAGTGGTACAAATTATTAACTTAGAAGAAGGACAGGAAGAATATCAAATTGATATATCTGCCTATTCTTCAGGAATATATTTTATTGAAGTATTTCAGGATGGTCAGAACGTTCAAAGTGAAAAGTTGATTATCCAATAGTTATATTCAATTCCCACTGCCGCGGACATGCTACTCGTGGGAAACAATAAATTATAACCCCGGATTTTTAAGAGGATGATTTTGAGTGAGGCAATGATAAACAAACAAAAAAAGGTTTCAAACGCACCGTTTGAAACCTTTTTTTATGCTCCTTAAGAGAACTCCTAAAAGTCTCTTTTCTTCACCAGTCCTAAAGCTATATAATTAACTAAAAGAATAAGACCAGAAACAATCAATAGATCCTGCATAGCCAGATAATTCTGTGTCTCCTGGAAGATATATTTTCCAAATGGCATTCTAATAATATTTGCAACCGCCTCAAATGGTAAGAGGTTGCGAACAAAACCTAATTCATCGCTATAGATCAAAGAGAAAATGGGTTCTATCATATGGCCATAGAGTAAAAGTACAGCCATGGTAAATCCAGATTTTTTAATGAATAATACTGCGAGTAACGCCAAGCTTAAATAGGCTATTGTACTGATGAAATGCCCCAATAACATGTCGATATTAAAGAAGATATATTCCAAGCCTTGAACTGGTGAGTACATAAAGCCAAGGAATAGTCCAAATAGAAATAAGAATAGGGTTGATCCAATAGATAGAAGTAATATTAGACTCCATTTGGATTGAAGCCATTGGGTTCTGCTCATTCCATCCATTATATTTTGACGAACGGTCTTATAGCTAAACTCATTACTGACAGAAATGATTAGGATAAAGGCCAGGACAAACTTTAAATAACCGGCAATATAGGATAGGTTATGCCAGAGGTCGGTGAAGTCATATAAGACATTGGTTGAAATGGCACCCATTTGTCCCATTTTAAGGAATTCGCCAAGGTTTCCCCCAAGGTAGTCCATCAATAGTTTTGAGCCATAGCCCATCAATAGAAGGCACAGCAAATAAAAGCCACTTAGAATCCAAAAAAACCTTGTTTTCTTGATCTTGAAATATTCTATAGAAAATAACTTAAGCATGGTGATTTTTTAAGATTTCTAAAAATTGAGACTCTAGACTTTTCTTTAGCACCTCGAAGTGGCTAAGTAGGATTTTAGCATCATACAGCGCTTGGGCAAACGTCTCCGGTTGAATATCCTTTTTAAGTGCAATTTCCCATTTATGTTTTACTCTTTTCGAGCTATGTACCAATTCCGATTGATCTATAAATTCAGTTAATCTATCCGTGTCAAATACGGATAATTCAACATGTATTTTGTCTCCAAGATCCACATCCACCTTTCCCTGGTGTAACATTTTACCCCTGTTTAGGATTGCAAAATCGGTACAGACCTTTTGCACCTCATCCAACATATGGCTCGCCAGGATGATGGTTTTTCCCTCCTGAGCAATGTCGATGATGAGTTTTCTAATTTCTGCTATTCCCTGAGGATCCAAACCATTGGTAGGTTCATCTAAAACCAAAACCTCTGGATCTGCAAGTAAGCAGGAGGCGATGGATAGCCTTTGTTTCATCCCTAAAGAAAAAGTCTTAAAGGCAGAATCCCTTCTTTCCCATAATCCTACTTGCTTCAATACAGCATCTATTCTTTCTTCCGAGCATTCTTTGATTTTACAGGCCAGTTTCAAATTATCCATGGCAGACATATAGGGATAGAATAGGGGACCTTCCAATAAGGCTCCCAGCCTTTGCCTGGTCTTGGCTCCATTTTCTCCATCGAACCAGGAAAAGTCGCCTGAACTCTGATTGAGGCATCCTAAAATAATACCCAAAGTAGTGGTTTTTCCAGATCCATTGGGTCCCAGCAAACCGAATACGGTGCCTTTCTCAATTTGAAGGTTCAGACCGTTTAAAGCCTGAACCTTACCATAGTTTTTAGATAAATTGTTGGTCTGTAATATCATATTTTTACGCTATTCTTTCGCTGAATTATTTGGAAGTACTTTATCTATATTTTTTAGCCAACTTTGGTTACTAAGTGCACTTAGATAGTTAAGATTTAGTGAACCTTTCATATCCGCCAAGTAGGTGCCATCCGATGTAATGATTCCCAAGACATAGGAGGTTTTCCGCCCTTTTTCACGGGCAAATAGCCTGATGGTGAAATCTTTGGAGTCTACTTCCATCACACTTTCATACTTATTATCCGCAATTTTTCTAAATAGTCTTTTAAACTCTGTTTTCTCCACATGGTCAGAAATCATGAATAGGCGCATCATTTCCAGGTCCTTGATCAATTTGTCGAAATCCGCATTATCCTCTTGTTCATTGAACATGCGCATGGTACTTTGATATAGGAAGAAGGATTTATTCTCCTTGTCTTTTATAAATTTATCCACCAAGGCTTCTTGAGCCTGTAAAGAAAATCCACCTATAAAAAGTAGGGCCAGTAAATAGGGTATCTTTTTCAACATAACTATTTCTTTTCGCGATTTTCTATTTTCTCTAAATGCTCCAATCCACCAACATTCATACCTTTTGAAAGTTTCGAAATCTTATCCAGATCTATGATCCCTGTAAGGCTGATGATGGTAAATTCTTTATCCTGCTCATGGATCATGATTAACAATTCTGTAATCGTTTTTCCATTGTCTTTGATTAAGATTAGAACATCTTCATTTTTTTCATGAATAGACATCAATTCTTCATAATCTTTTGTTTGGATCTTATCCGCCATTTTGGATAATTCACTTGACAGGTCGGTACGGTCTGTAGATAAAATTCTGAGTGAAGTCAATTGGCTGATACAATCTAGTATTTCCTGATCTTCCTCCGTATCTCCTTCAATCATAGTAACCAAAGAGAACATTTTACTAGAGATGCTTACCGTTGTAAAGTCCTCCATATCCGCATATTTGGAGAAGAATTTATCGATGGCATTGTTTTGAGCAAAAGCGCTAACTCCTAAGCCTAGGCAGAATAGTATGAGTAGGTATTTGATATTTGTTTTCATGATGAAATTATTACTGCATTATTTTTTGTCTTGTTTGATCGAATTTTGCCAGTTTAAGGCTCTGTTGTTTCCCTTCGTTTAAGGTACTAGAGATCCCCATTAAGCTGCTTTTCAATTGTGCGAAGGCTTGTTCAGGAGTTTCATAACTGTCCACCATTGCGTACTGTTGCTGCTTAGGTTCGTGAAACCATCCGAAATATCCCACACTTACAATGACTACAAAGCTTGCTGCAATGGATAGCCATCTTTTTGGATTGTAGAAAATGGATATCGTCTTGGTTTCTTTTTGACCTCTTTCTTCAATGAGTTGCAAGATTTCTGTATCAAAAGAATCATCCAGTTTTAATGAACACATGGTATTCAAAGCAGAAAAGTAGTCTTGATGTTCCTTCAAATGTGACGGTACATTTTGGGTGGAAAAATACTGAATCAGCATTTTTTCTTCTTCCAAACTGGTCTCACCTGCCCAATACCTGTCGAGTATTTTTTCTATGCTAGTGTAGTCCATAACTTTCTATTTTAAATAACTTTTCTTTTAAAAACTTTCTTGCCCTGTGGAGGTAAACTTTGACTTGTGATATTTCTAAATCCAGTTCCTCACTGATCTCTTGGTAACTTCTACCTTCAATTTCCCTCAAATGGAAGATGTTCTGTTGCTTTTCGGAAAGACACTGTACCTGACTCTGTAAATGCGCATACATATGGTTGGTTGCATGCTGCTGTTCTGGAGTAGGAGCTCTGTCTGTTAAGGTTAAAAGATCGTGTTCTTTTGTATAACTCTGTTTCTTTTTCCTCAATTTGTCCATGGTCCTATTTTTAATTAGGGTGATGGCCCAGGCTTCTATATTATCGAATTTCCGTTTATGTCTGTCGTCCCAGATTTTTAATAATATATCTTGAACAACGTCTTTAGCATCCTCTTCGTTTTTGAGTAGAAAGTAGGCATATCTATAGAGCTTATCTCGTATAGGAAGTACCTTATCTTTATACTCTTCTATCTCCATTTTATTGTATCGTAAACTTTTTAGAATACTGTTTGTTTTCTCCAGCTACGATCTTAAAGATATAGATGCCACTGGCGAAGTTATGTGCATCAATCGCAAAGGCAGATTGTTCCAAGCTTCCATTTTGAATGATTTTTCCTTCTAAATTGGAAATTACATATTCGGAATGTACTAAATTTTTAGGATACTCCACTTGGATATTTTCGTTGGATGCCGGGTTAGGATACAGGGAAATTTGTGCATTTACTTCCAGATCTTTCTCTTTCAAACGTACTTGACCGGTATGGTCACCTATCGTTTTCCCAATATGTTTCATTTGCTCCATGTCGAATTTTCCTTTTAACTGGATAAGTACCATTTCATCTTCCGAATCTATCAGCAAACCAATTTCTTTTATGATACCCCGTTTTTCCTGTATGGCAAGGGTGATTCTATCTTTCCCATCTCTTATTTCCATTAGGGGTTCCATTTTATTTCTAAGAAATTTCTGAACCGATCTGGTATTGGATTTAAGGGCTGCTCTTTCTCCTGGAATGGTAACAAGCCGAAAACTTTGGATACTGTTTAACATTTCCATTTCAGCAGTATCATCTTCATCTTCATCTACAAAATGCTTTGCTATCCACATCATCGGTCTTGAAATGGTTACTTGAGTTGCTTCAGGATGTTGAGAAAATTGATTAAAAAATTGTTTGAAGCTATGATTTTGAGCCTGGATGGTAACTGCTGCAAAAAGTGTCAATAAAAATATACTTACAATTTTTTTCATGGTATCTGTATTTAAAGTCGTTTTAGTTCTTTTGAATTTCGGCCGTTGTATAAGGGAGACGTATCAGCAATCAAAAAGTTACAGCTGTACTCGATTTTTTTTAAAAAAAGTCAATATGATCTCTTTAAATCAAGCTTAGAAACTACCTTTGCCGGATGGGAAAACAAGCCTATTCAGATCATTTTAAGAAAAACCTATCATTAGCCTTACCGGTAATGACAGGGCAACTGGGGCAAATATTTACCGGTGTTGCCGATACCGTAATGGTAGGTAGGGTTGGTGAAACTTCTATTGCAGCAGCCTCTTTGGCCAATGGATTGTTTTTCTTCATTTTCGTTATTGGAATTGGAATTAGTTTTGCGATTACTCCCTTGGTTGCGGAATCTCACGGAATGGATGATATGAAAGGTATTTGTAGGTGGTTGAAAAATGCCAATCTGTTAAATATCATTGTGTCCATTTTATTGGTGGTTATTCTTATGGTTATAACCCAGTTTATTGGTTATATGAATCAGCCCGAATCTGTAGTGCTATTGGCAAGACCCTATTTATATCTTATTGGTTTTTCAGTCATCCCGGTCATGTTTTTCCAGACCTATAAGCAGTTTACAGAGGGGATGTCGGATACCAGACCTGCCATGTATATCAGTCTGCTAAGTAATACCATCAATGTAGGATTGAACTATATATTGATCTTTGGGAAATTAGGTTTTCCTGCAATGGGATTGATGGGAGCGGGGATCGCAACTGTTATTTCCAGAATCTTTATGGCTATTGCTTTTTACCGATATTTTAAATCTTCCAACAGATATGCTACGGTCAACAGAATGTACCAATATGCTTCGATCTCCAAAAAGGTCTTGAGAAAACTCTTTAAACTAGGTTTCCCAACTGGGCTGCAATTCTCATTTGAGGTAAGCGCCTTTGCAGGGGCGAGTGTCATGGCTGGTTGGTTGAGTGTTCAAGCCATGGCAGCGCATCAGATCGCCTTAAATTTGGCATCCATAAGTTGGATGATGGCTACTGGGTTGGGAGCGGCAGCAACCATTAGAATTGGAAACCATTTAGGTAAGAAGGATTACCTTAATTTATCGAGAGTAGGAAACAGCTCTTATATTTTGGTAAGTATATTGATGCTGATTGCCGGATTGATATTTTGGTTGTTCAGGTACCAGTTGACAGCATTTTACGTTTCAGAACAGGGAGTAATAGAATTGGCTGCTTCCTTATTATTTGTTGCGGTATTCTTTCAATTATCAGATGGTATACAAGTCATAGGATTAGGACTTTTGAGAGGGCTACAAGATGTAAATAAGCCAGCTGTAATTTCCTTTATTGCATATTGGGGAATTGGTCTTCCAATTGGGTATTATTTGGGCTTCAACCAAGGCATGGGTGTTCAGGGAATTTGGATCGGTTTATTATTTGGGCTGACTGCCTCTGCCATTATGTTAGGTACACGATTCAGAATATTGGCTAGAAAAAAGCTCGAAAGTTCCTTGCAACCACAATAAAAGATAGGGAACGGCTGTTATTAGGGTGATAGCAGTTTATTTTTGGGGTAGGCTATTCTTCATTATTGGAAATATTCCATACATTTGGGTAGCTGTGTACTAAGTAATATAAATATGAAGTTTAAAACAAAACAGTTTTTATTTTTTAAGGTTTTAGTCCTTTTTGGATCTTTTCAATTATTTGCTCAAACCGCTAAATACAGTAATGAATTTTTGAACCTGGGAGTAGGTGCCCGCTCTTTTGGTTTGGCTGGTTCGGTAATCGCAGCTGAAGGAACTGTAGAATCTGCTTACTGGAATCCTGCAGCCTTGGTAGAGCAATCGGATACTATATCCGCAGCCTTGATGCATGCCAATTACTTTTCCGGAATTGCTTCTTACGATTATGGTGCTGTAAGTAAAAGATTAGATACGAATAGTGTAGCCGCAGTTAGTTTGATCCGTTTTGGGGTAGATGATATCATGAATACTACCGAACTGATTGATAAAGATGGAAATGTAGATTACGATAGAATCTCTTTATTTTCCGCTGCCGATTATGCTTTGATTGGATCTTATGCACGAAAGTCAAATATTGCTGGTTTGTATTATGGTGGAAATGTTAAACTGATATATAGAAAAGTTGGACCATTCGCCAATGCCTGGGGATTTGGATTTGATGTATCAGCTAAATATAATAAAGGGAAGATGTCTTATGGTGCTGTATTGAGAGATGCAACTACCACCTTTAATGCCTGGATGTTCGACGATAATGAATTTAAGGATTTCGAAGACTTGGGACAAGAGGCTCCTGAAAATGGATTGGAGATCACCTTGCCAAAATTATTATTGGGTGCTTCCAGAACTTTTGCCCTAAAGCACGATCTTAATTTAAGAGCAGAGATAGATTTGGATGTATTCTTCGATGGAGAAAGAAACGAAATAGTTAGCAGTTCATTTGCTTCAATAGCCCCGCATTTTGGTCTAGAACTGGACTTGAAAAAATTAGTCTATGTTCGTATGGGAATTGGAAATTTCCAGGAAGTAGAAGACTTTGGTGAATCAGAATTAAGCTTCCAGCCAAATATCGGACTGGGAATACATTATCAAAAGGTACATATAGATTATGCCTTTACCGATCTTGGAGATCAATCTTTAGCGTTATACTCGCATGTATTTTCGCTGAGATACTCACTTTAAAAGCCCTATACCAGGGCTTTTTGCTTTTAATTTAATGTACTATGTTTAGTAGCTATCCTAGCACTGTCCGATTTATATTACACATTCTTTTATTTAGCTTAGTTTGGCCGGGAATTGATTTTAGCTTCTTGGTATTCTTTGCTTATGTGCCTATCTTATTGCAGATGCGAAGCATGCAAAGAGAAGGGAAGGCTACTCGGGAATTTGGCTGGTGGATATTCTTTGTACAACTCATTTGGAGTACCATCAATACCTTTTGGATTTCAAATGCTACCTCGCTAGGAACCATTGCTTCCTCTATTGTATATGCAAGTATTTTTACGATTCCATTTGTACTGAGTTATAAATTGGCGTCAGCTAAAGGGAATACCCATAATAAGTACGGTTTGCTCATTTTGGTGTTGAGCTGGTTGTCTATAGATTATCTTCAGCTTTATTGGGATTTATACTGGCCTTGGTTCCATTTAGGAAATGCCTTTGCAAATACACCCAATTGGGTACAGTGGTATGAGTATACCGGAGTATTTGGTGGTACTCTTTGGGTATGGATGGTCAATATTATAGTGTATAAATTATGGATTAGTTGGGATCATGCTACCAGTTTGAATCAAAAGCTGTGGACCATCGTTAGAAAAACCATTGTTTATTTAATGATTCCTATTGCTTTTTCATTTTGGATAAAAAGTGATTTTAAAATAGATGGAATAGATTATAAGGTAGGGGTATATCAACCAAATTATGAACCTTATGTAGAAAAGTGGGAAATACCATTTTCTAAACAATTAGAGACCTTTAAGAAGGTTATGGATACAACTGCCCATTTGGGATTGGATCTATATATAGCTCCAGAAACATTTGTATATCCATTAATCGAGGAGAAGGCAATAAATGAGCATCATTTGTTACGGCGTATACAGCGGTATTTACCAGATTCAAATACTGCATTATTGACAGGTTTAAATTCTTATAGAGCCTTTCATCCTACCGAACTGGAAAATCCGGGTCCTACAGCTAAAAATTATCGAGGTAAATTGGTAGAGATGTACAATGCAGCTGTATTAGTAGATCCTAGTACTATTTCTAAAGTATATCATAAATCTAAATTGGTGGCAGGAGTGGAGATGGTACCTTTCGAAAATTTCCTGGTTCCATTACTAGGGAATCTATCCTTAGATTTTGGAGGACAAGTAGGAAGTTTAGGTAGGTCAAAATATCCTGAAATTATTACCCATAAACAGGCTAAAATTGCTCCGATTATTTGTTTTGAGTCTATTTTTGGAGATTATGTGAGCTCTTTTATTAATAAGGGAGCAAACCTCATCTGTATCATTACCAATGATGCCTGGTGGGGAGATACAGCAGGTTATAAACAGCATTTGGCCTATGCCAGATTACGTGCTATAGAAAATAGAAAATATATTGTACGATCTGCCAATACCGGGATCTCAGCAGTCATCGATCCATTTGGAGCCTTAAAGGTGCAATCTAAATGGGATGAAAGAACCTTATTAACCAGTGATATAAAGCTATTAGAGGGGCAAACATTTTTTGCTAAGTACAAACACTCCATAGCTAGACTTAGTATATTTGTATTAGTACTCATATTGTTACACCTATTTGTTCAATCAAAAAGAATCGCATGAAATTTTCCATTTATTTATCTTTAATTATTTCCTTGTTTTTTGTCGCTTGCGACTCAGATTCTGATTCTAATAATTTTACGGCACATATAGATTTGGTTCCTGTTTTTGATCAGGCAGATTTCAATTTGGAGTCTTCTTATTCCAATGAGGACGATATTGATTTATTGTTCACCAGTTTTAAGTTTTATATGAATCATGTAAATCTGGTGCATGAGGATGGATCCATTCAAAAATTGAAAGATGTTGTTTTGATGGATTTTTCCAAAGCTTCGAGTTTGACTATTTCGGGTAAATTGAAGCCTGGAAATTATAAAGGACTGCAATTTGGATTGGGCTTGGATCCCGAATATAATAAGATGGAACCTTCGGATTATTCAACGGAACATCCTTTGAGTACGGCTCAAAATATGCATTGGGGATGGGCAATGTTGTATAAATTTTCACTTTTAGAAGGAAAATTTGACAATAATAATGACGATACGATCAATCAAAATTTCGCCTATCATCCAGGACTAGATACCCTATATAGAGAAGTCGATATTTCCTTTAGTAGTAGGGCTTTGGATGAGGGTAGTGCCCACTTAGATTTGACTTTAGACGTTCAAGAAATTATAGATGGAAATGCTAATTTGGACTTGATGACGGAAAATTTTTCTCACTCAAGTCCCGATCAGCTATTCATAGTTACAAAAATTGTGGATAACTTTGCGCAGGCATTTAAAGTAGACTAGTGTGCGGAAAAGCTTGTTAATTGGAATTGCAGGAATCAGTGGCTCTGGAAAATCCAGGTTCACTACCGCGTTGAAAAAGGAATTGGGGGAGAGGATGTGTCTAATGGTTCAAGATGATTATTACTTGGACAAAGCCATCGGGCAAACAGCCGATCAGGAGGCTATCAATTATGATATTCCAGATGCGGTAGATTTCAACTTAATGGTTGAACATCTTAACCAACTTTCTAAGGGAGTATCGGTAGAGATACCTTCCTATAATTTTTCTTCGCATTCCAGAAATTCAGAAACACAGCGCAAAGCACCTACGGACTTTATTGTAGTTGAGGGAACCATGATATTTTCCAGTGCCAAGCTGGCCGATTTATTTGACTATACTATTTTCGTCGATACACCGATGGATATTGCGATAGTCAGAAGAATGGCAAGGGATATAGTTGAGAGAGGGAGAGATCCAAAAGAGGTTAGAGATAGGTATCTAGCCAGTGTTAGGCCCGGAGCATTTCAACATATATTGGCTTATAAAGGTTTGGTAGATACATTGATATCAGGAGAGATAGAGGTCCTAGATTACTTGCCACGGATAAAAGATCAGCTGGAAGAAAAATATTTTCGTAAAAGTTGAAACCTTTTCCTGAAACGAACGTATAATAAAACTAGACACCTAAAATCTAAATAGCCTATGCGCCAATTAAAGATCACTAAACAGGTTACCAACAGGGAAACCGCTTCGTTAGATAAGTATTTGCAGGAAATTGGGAAAGTAGACCTTATTACTGCTGAGGAAGAAGTTGAATTGGCCCAACGAATTCGAGAAGGTGATCATATCGCCCTTGAGAAATTGACTAAGGCTAATTTACGTTTTGTTGTTTCCGTAGCGAAACAATATCAAAATCAAGGTTTGTCACTTCCTGACCTTATTAATGAAGGAAATTTAGGATTGATTAAGGCTGCACAACGTTTTGATGAAACAAGAGGTTTTAAATTTATCTCTTATGCCGTTTGGTGGATTCGTCAGTCTATTCTTCAAGCTTTGGCAGAACAATCTAGAATTGTTCGTCTTCCATTGAACAAGATTGGATCTATCAACAAGATCAACAAAACATATGCTGCTCTAGAGCAAAATCTTCAACGTGAACCTTCTGCTGCAGAGATCTCTGTTGCTTTGGAAATCTCTGAAGATGATGTAAAAGAATACCAAAGAAATTCAGGAAGACACGTATCTATGGATGCTCCTTTAGTAGATGGTGAAGACTCTAGTCTTTACGATGTATTGAAGAGTAGTGAAAGTCCAAATCCGGACAAGGATTTATTGAGTGATTCTTTACGTACGGAGATCGAACGTGCTTTGGCTACTTTAACTGCCAGAGAAGCGGATGTAGTAAGATTGTACTTCGGATTAGGTGGTAAGCACCCAATGACTTTGGAAGAGATCGGTGAAATCTTTGACCTTACACGTGAAAGAGTCCGTCAGATCAAGGAAAAAGCTATCCGCAGACTGAAACATACTTCAAGAAGTAAGATACTTAAGACCTATTTAGGTTAATAGCATACAGGAGCCTTTTTGGCTCCTTTTTTTTTGTACTTTTCATAAATAACAAGAATTCAATGAAGAAGCATTTAATCGCCCCTTCGGTATTGGCAGCGGACTTTGCCAACTTACAACGTGATGTAGAGATGATTAATTCAAGTGAAGCTGATTGGTTTCATATTGATATTATGGATGGTGTTTTTGTCCCAAATATTTCTTTTGGAATGCCTGTTCAGGCTGCTATAAAAAAGCATGCTAAAAAACCATTGGATGTCCACTTGATGATTGTAGATCCGGATAGATATATCACTACTTTTAAAAAGTTGGGAACGGAGGTTTTGACAGTGCATTATGAAGCATGTTCGCATTTACATAGAACACTTCAAGCGATCAGAGCAGAAGGTATGAAAGCTGGTGTAGCTTTAAATCCACATACGCCTGTAAGTTTATTGAAAGATTTACTAGGAGATTTGGACCTCGTATGTATCATGTCCGTAAATCCAGGTTTCGGTGGTCAGTCATTTATCAAGAATACCTATGATAAGGTTAAGGAATTGGATGCTATGAGAAAGGACTCTGGTGCAGATTTCTTGATCGAAATAGATGGTGGTGTTACCGATAAAAATGCTGGTGAACTAATAGATGCCGGTGCAGATGTATTGGTAGCAGGTAGCTATGTGTTCGGTGCTGATGATCCGGTAGCAACTGTGAAGAAAATTAAAGATATTCGATAAGAAATTATCGATCTCAATATCAAGGAGGGCTATTTATATAGCTCTTTTTTTATGCCTTAGAATTGGGGGCAAAAAAAAGACTCGAATCTAATAGTAAATACACTTAAGACTGAAAAAAGGAATATATGGGTAATAATGCTATAGGATTAGAGAACAAATAATAGCAATTTTTTACTCCTCAGGTCGTTCAGTAGGTCTTTAATTATTATCATCGAGTCCTTTACTTATATCTATTGGTATAGATCTCTGTTTGGATAGTACAAGCTAGGATTAATTATGAAATCTACCGAGTGTTTTATATTAATTAATCAGATTTTTAGCTTTTGTTACTGTAGTTGTTATAACGACAGTATGTTAGAATAGTTTTGACTATTTGCATTAATAGTTTATCATAGTTATTAAGCTGTTAGGCAAAAAAAAAGGAGACCTTTCAGTCTCCTCATTATTAGTTGTAAGCATATTCGCTTAGGTAATCATACTTTTCTGTCAGCTTCTTGTTTTCACAAATAGAAGCTCTACCAATAATGGTATCTGGATCTTCTCTAAGTAATGCTGGAAGAACATGGTCTATTAGCATTGCTCCGAAGTCTCGGGAGGCATCTTTAGGTAATTCACAGGGTAAATTATCTACAGCCATTACCGTGATCACATTTTTATTTTGAATATCGTCTTCTTGTTCCGTCATTCTATTGTATCCATAAATAGGATTATCAATAGTAGAAGGTCGAATAGTAGATGCTACTGGTCCATCAATATCACAACTGATGTCTGCAATAACTTTCAAGTTAAAATTTGGATCTTTTGCTTCGGCTCTCGTAAAGATATAAGGAGAACCTGATCCAAAGAAATGACCTGCCACAAACATATCAGCTACGGCTGAGAATTTAGGGAAGTTGGTAATATATTCTTCTGGATTGTTGTAGAAATCTCTATTGGTCAATACCTGACCATCTTTACGTTTATTATAGTCCAGGCAATCGGCAATAGTATATACGGGTTGATCAAAAGTCTTTTCAATAAAGTCAGAAGGACTTACTTCTTTCAATCCTAGTAATTCGATGATCTCAACACTTCCTTGAGCAACACGTCCTTTACCGGTTAATACCAATTTGAAATTGGATGGTAATTGTACTCTTTTCAATTCTTCCTCTAACTCCACGCGATCTTCACATTCGTTAGCAGGAAGCAAGTCAAAAGTGCCATACTTCTTACCCCAGGCAAGGAAACCATTATAGGCACCTACGATACCAGCATAACGTCCAAATCCTACCAATCGTTGATTCGTGGAAGCCGTTAGCGTTTCGTAATCCACCATTCGGATATTCTTTTCCAGCAATGCCTTCATCAAATCCTTATTATAAGGTTGTTGTTTGATGGTATGTGAAAAGAAGAAATAGGTTTTATCATTCATCAGATTACGGATAGGCACTTCTTTTACCCCCATCAAAACATCGCAATCTGAAAGATCACTTTGTAATGTAGTACCTCTGTCTTTATATTCATTGTCTGTAAAACAACGAATTTTACTAGGTTGAACAACCAATTCAATCTCCGGGTACATACCCATGATTTCCTCACATTGTTCTGGTGTAAAAGGAACACGTTTATCTGGCGGGTTTTTCCCTTCTCTGATAATTCCTATTTTCATTTGCTTGTATTTTTTCTACTTCGCTGAAAATGCGAAGTTTGAATCAGTATTCTTCTCCTTGAGGTATACATAGAAGAGCCCAATAATGCTATTGGGCTAATCCATGAATTTCCAATATCAAAGATGTTAAATAATTAACAATTTATCGAGTATATGTCGAGAAATCACCAAGCTATTTAATCCTTATTTTTCTCCTCTTTGGTTCTCTTTTTATATAGAAATAAAAAGACAATTGGGGTGAACACAAAATAGAACCAGGTATCCATTTTGCTAATCATATCAATGGATCCCAATAGGTAAATGCAAAAGCTCAACAAGCAAGCCAAAGCAAAATCTACAAAGAGCATTAGTTGCGACTTATTCATTAGTCGTTTGTAAGTTTTTTATACTTAATACGATTAGGCTCTTTATCTCCCTTACGTTTCTTGTAATTCTCTACATATTCAGAGTATCCACCTTGGAAGTAATATACTTCTGAGTTTCCTTCAAAGGCAAGGATATGTGTACAAATTCTATCCAAGAACCATCTATCGTGAGATATTACTACGGCACAACCGGCAAAGTTTTCCAAACCTTCTTCCAATGCTCTTAGTGTATTTACATCCAAGTCATTGGTTGGCTCATCCAGTAGCAATACATTCCCTTGTTGTTTCAAAGCCATTGCAAGGTGCAATCTGTTTCTTTCCCCACCGGAAAGTACTTTTACCTTTTTGTTTTGGTCAGAACCTGAGAAGTTGAATCTTGAAACATAGGCTCTAGAATTTTGTCTATTCCCATCAATCTCGATCATTTCTTCACCATCAGCTATGTTTTCCCAAACCGTTTTTTCTGGATCAATAGAAGAATGGTTCTGATCTACATAAGAGATCTTCACCGTTTCACCTACCTTGAAGTCACCAGAATTTGGTGTCTCAAGCCCCATGATCATTTTGAACAAGGTAGTCTTACCAGCACCGTTTGGTCCAATGATACCAACGATACCTGCTGGAGGTAGACGGAAATTCAAGTTATCGTACAATAAACGATCACCATATCCTTTGGCAACATCTATTGCTTCAATTACTTCGTTACCTAATCTAGGTCCTGAAGGAATATATATTTCTAATTTCTTTTCTCTTTCTGCAGTTGATTGGCTCAGTAGCTCATTATAGTTGTTCAGACGAGCCTTGGATTTTGCATGTCTTCCTTTCGGCGTCATACGGATCCATTCCAACTCACGTTCCAACGTTTTTTGTCTCTTAGAAGCTTGCTTATCTTCTGTAGCCATACGTTTGGTCTTTTGATCCAACCAAGAAGAGTAGTTTCCTTTCCAAGGAATTCCTTCACCACGGTCCATCTCAAGAATCCACCCAGCTGCATTGTCCAAGAAGTATCTATCGTGCGTAATTGCAATTACAGTACCTTTATATTGTTGTAGGTGTTGCTCCAACCAGTGTACAGAGTCAGCATCCAAGTGGTTGGTAGGCTCATCCAGTAGTAAAACATCAGGATTTTGCAATAGTAGACGACAAAGTGCTACACGTCTTGCTTCCCCTCCAGATAGATTCTTTACAGGTGTATCTCCTTCAGGAGTACGAAGAGCGTTCATCGCAGTTTGTAATTTTTGATCCAGGTTCCAAGCATCCAAGTGATCGATTTTCTCTGCAAGCTCTGCCTGCTCATCAATCAATTTCTGCATCAAATCTGGATCTTCCAATACTTCCGGTTCTGCGAAACGAAGATTTACTGCCTCGTAATCTTCCAATGCTTTTACCGTTTCTGCAGCTCCTTCCTTTACGATTTCAACAACCGTTTTGTTTGGATCCAGTTTTGGCTCTTGCTCAAGATACCCAACAGAATATCCAGGGCTCCAGTGAATTTCTCCCTGGAAATCTTTATCCACACCTGCAATTAGTTTTAGTACGGTAGATTTACCGGCACCATTTAGCCCAATAATTCCTATTTTTGCACCATAGTAAAAGGAAAGGTGAATATTCTTTAATACGGTTTTACCCGGATACGTTTTCGATATATTGACCATCGAAAAGATGATCTTCTTGTCGTCTGCCATGTTGATTCAATTTATGAGCAACAAATATCGTAAATTAATTGACCTTATCCATAGCTTTGAGTGGTATTTATGCCTAGGTTAAAGCAATCAATAATTGACTCATTGAGTAGGTTAAACAGAAGGAAATAAGAACTATGAAATTATGGAAATGTAAGCAGTTCGACGTGGCTCATCACAACTCTAGCATGAAGGTAGGAACTGATGCTATATTATTGGGCGCCTGGGTTGCAAAAGGTGATTATAAACGCATATTGGATGTGGGGACTGGTTCTGGGATTATTGCCCTATGTGTAGCCCAAAGATTTCCTGAAGCAGAGGTGATGGCTATAGATATTCATTCGGATAGTGTAAAGGAGGCAAATGCCAATTTTCAACGAAATGACTGGAGTAGTAGAATGCAGGCAAAGGAAGTAGCTTTACAGTCTTTGGAAACAGAGTCTTTCGATCTTATCATAAGTAATCCACCCTATTTTGCTGCCAAGGCTGGATCGCTTTCTCCAAAAGCTTCCAGAATGCATGCCCGACATAATCATAGTCTGGATTTGACGGAATTATTGAATCATGCTTCAAACCGTTTAAATGAAGGAGGGAAGCTTGCAATAGTGATTCCTTTTGATGCTGAATTCGAGACTCAAGATTCAGGTTTGGTAGAAGTTGAACGAACAGTTGTATACGGAAAGGAAGGTAAACAAGCTGAACGCTTATTATTACTTTTTGAAAAAGGAGCTTATAATCAATCTCATCAAATTTCTGAATTGATCATCCGAAAGCAAGATCATAGTTATTCAATTGATTATATTGCCTTAACTAAAGACTTCTATTTATGAGCAGTGAACATAAATATACCAGTACTATTACCTGGACCGGAAATACAGGAGAAGGAACGGTAGGGTATAGAAAATACAGCCGTGATCACGAATTGTCAGTCGAAGGTAAAGCGGTTGTTCCCTTATCTTCTGACCCTTCTTTTAGAGGGGATTCCTCTCGTCTTAATCCAGAAGAATTATTGCTATCCTCGCTATCTAGTTGCCATATGTTATGGTATCTACACCTTTGCGCTGAAAATGGTATTGTAGTCCAACGATATATTGATAGGGCAGAAGGTATTATGGAGGATGATGGTGATGGTTCGGGTGCTTTCACTAAAGTAGTTCTCTATCCAGAAATCCGTATTGAAAGTCCAGAAAACAAAAATATTGCCAATGAGTTGCATCATGAAGCACATAATATGTGTTTTATTGCCAATTCTGTGAATTTTGAAGTGGTAGTGAAGGCTAAGATTTTAGTTAGATAGTGTTTTTTCGGTTCTACATCGACTTAAACTTCATCAAGGAAAAGGAACAGATGTATTCTCTATGGGAGTAGAAGAGCTGGTAGTTAATGTTTTTTAAAATACCTCCTTACTTCGCTCGCTGCCGCTGGGCTCCTTCTTTTTTCATACGATAAAAAAGAACCAAAAAATCTGGTCAAAATAAGGATCGTCCTTCGGAGCATTCATTTCGCTACTACAGGCTACATTTATCTCCCTTTGGTCGATAAACGCCATTCCGTAGGTGCATTCATTCGATCTTAATTTTGACTTTTACCAATAAGACATTATAAACTCGTAATCTCTTCCGACATTTTTTAAATAGTTTGAAAATCAAGGAGCCTGAAAGGCTTTTTGTCAAAAAATCTGTCTGAGCGGAGCGAGTTATTTTTAGCAGCCTGCAAGGAACCGTAGTATTTTCTAATGATTTAAAATAAGTCTTGATTTTTTGGTTCGTTTTTCATCAAGGAAAAAGAACAATAATAGGATCTACGCATGTAGTAATGTAGAATTAGATTACTGATCAAAGTGCCTCTTTATTTCACTCAAGCCGCTGGGCTTTTTCTTTTTACAATCTCGACATCCAAGACTCGTAATATTACTATCTCCCCCTCTAGAGAGGGGATAGGGGGGTGTTATTTGGGGCGGTTAATCTTCTGATTTATGAAACTCAATCAACCTCTCCATAGGCTTTTGAATACTTTCAACAATCTCAAAACCATTTTTTAAAGCACTTGCTTGTAGAAAAATGCTAAAAAATTCCCCAATGGAGCCGATCAATTTAACGGTCCTGGATTGTTCTTTGAACATGGATGCTGGACCTTGAAAAAATCGATCGAAGCAATGTAGTAATAATGCTTGTACCTTTTCGTCTGCTTGGTGTTTGGCAAGAATTGGAGCAAATGAAGCTAAGTATTTTTGTGGGTAGTCTTTGAAATATAAACTGTGGATAATGCTTTCTTTATTCAGGTTGAAATCACGTTTTAATTCTTCGGTGATTTCAGGGTTCAATTGTCCGTAGATAAATGCTCTTAGCAGGTATTTCCCTAAATCAACTCCACCACCTTCGTCTGCCAATACATAACCCAGGCTATTTGTAGGGGCTAATTTTTCACCATCATAATAACTGATATTAGAACCAGTACCGAGAATGGCTATTAGACCTGCTTTATGACCATATGCCGCTTGAGCAGCTGCTAATAGATCGCTGTGAATATGAATATTTTTTCGCTGAATTTTAAGTTTAGCAAGTGCCTTGTGTAATTTCTCAAGACTTTTGGGGCTATCTATTCCAGCGCCATAGATATAGATCTCCGTAGAAGAAGAATAGTCCGTATGAGATAGAATATTGCCTACAATTTGGAAAATCTTCTTTTCGGACTGATAATTGGGATTAAAGCCGTTTTCGGATATTCGTTTGACTGATCCATCCTTTTTGATCCAGGCCCATTCCGATTTGGTGGAACCTATATCACTGATTATTTTCATGGGCTTCGATCTCAAATTTCTTTCCTTCCAATGCCAAAGCTGTATTTTCAAATACCTCTTGTGCTTCTTCTAAAAGGGGTTTTAATTTTTTGTACCTGGAAGAGAAATGACCTATCAATAATTTACCAACCTGGGCTTTTTTTGCAATCTCTGCAGCTTGTCTGGCCGTAGTATGTTTGGTATGTCTAGCCTGATCTTTCAGCTCATGTAAAAAGGTAGCTTCATGATACAATACATCCACACCTTGTATATAAGGTAAAATCGTTTCCGTATAAACGGTATCCGAACAAAAAGCGTAAGAACGTGGTTTCGGAGGATCGAAAGTTAATTTGTGATTATCCAAGACCGTTCCATCATCTAGTTCATAGTCTGCCCCCTCCTTGATGCGGTTGATGGCATAATAGGGTATTTCATAGTCGTCTATCATCTTCCGATTGATAGGACGTAATTTTTCCTTTTCCACGAATTTAAAACCAGTGGTATCTACCCTGTGAATTAGGGGGAAGGAATATATAGCAATCTTAGGACTATCAAATATACATTCTGCCTCCAATGGATTGGTAGGGTGGAAGTTTAATTCGTATCTCCAGGCAGAGTGGGTGATTTTCATGTGTAGGTCTATCACTTGCTTCAATGCCGGGGGACCATATAGGTCCAATGCCTTTTCACGTCCCATAAGGTTATAGGTAGACAATAGACCCAGTAAACCAAAATAATGGTCACCATGTAAGTGAGAGATAAAGATCTTCTCAATCTGGTTGAACTTTATTCTATTCTGTCTTATTCTGGATTGGGTACCCTCGCCACAGTCTATCAGAAAGAGCTTATCTCGAAAGTTAAGTATTTGTCCTGTAGGGTTTCTGTTGGCTGTAGGGGTTGCAGAACTACTTCCTAATATGGTTAAATCAAATGGCATAGTTACAATATAATAAAAAACCTTATACTTTCCTTTAATTAAAGGACATGTATAAGGCTTTTTGAATATGTTTTTTGAAATTATTATTTCAAAAAATAAGTTTATTTACGAATCATCAATTGAGATTGAACAGCGAAGTCTCCATTTGAAAGACGTACTTGGTACAATCCTGCAGCAAATTGAGATGCTGGAATTTCAATTGTATTTTCTCCGATATTGCTTTCAAATGATGTGTTGTATAATACACGTCCACTCATGTCTGTAATAGACATCATAGCTGTTTCAGCCGTCAATGCATTGAAACGCATAGTGCTCACAGTAGCGGTAGGGTTAGGGTATAATGCAACAGTATTGAATGCTTCTTCTTCAATGCTTAAGTTTTCAGCAGTTGCTAAGATGACAGTTGTTCCACCAATAATTCCATCCATAGCCGTAGTATCCAATGGAATTGGAACTCCCCCTACATTTGCTTCAGCAGATAGTTTAAGGGCTATTACCCATTGAGTCGATGGAGCAGTTGTGTCAGAGATAGTACCTGAAAGTGTTACACATCCGAAATCACCACCAGCCCATTCACAACTAGCATTATCACAATCATAATCTAATCCATTTGGAAGCCCTGTTACATTTTCTAAAGTGAAATTAGTAACGGCGCCACTTATCATATCGTATGATATTGATTCTGGTACAGCAAAATAAATGGTTTCGCTATAGTCATAATTCAACATTTCTGGTAGGTATACTGTGTCACCTGAGATTGTTGCTGCTTCAGGATAAGAAATAATATCTGTAATGCTAGTGTCCGGAGTACATTGAGCAAAACTAGAAGTCAGTCCTAAAACTGATAAAGTAAAAACAGAAAGTAAAATTTTTTTCATAATAGAAAGTTTAAATTGATTGTTATAGGCTCCGCTCTATTTCCTCCATGAAGATGAATTCAATCGCTTCATTTTCTGTAGGAACTAGATTTAATTCATGGTCGATATCCTCTTTCGCAAAATCGGTGACTACCACAAAGGATTTATTTAATTCACTCAAAGCTAAAGAAAATTTACCAAGATTCTCTAATAAGAGCTCATCAAAGCTAACATTCTCGGGAAAGGAGAAGATCGTATTTTGATGGTATTGTGTACTAAATTCATTTGCACCGTTTGCTTCATGAAAGGTATTCCAGTCCGCCAAATCGTTAAAATTGAATAGTATACAAGTATCTTTTTTAGTAATTTCCATAATAGCGTATTATGCGTTAGATCTTAGTTTTTGTGCCAGCAGATAAATGACAGCCATACGAACAGCAACACCATTTTCTACCTGATCCAGGATAATGGACTGATCACTATCAGCAACTTCTGAGCTAATCTCCACACCACGGTTGATAGGTCCGGGGTGCATAACGATGATCTTTTTGCTTAGGCTGTTCAGCATTTCCATATCCAAACCATACATCATAGTATATTCACGTAGAGAAGGGAAGTATTTCACATCTTGACGCTCCAATTGTATACGTAGCATATTGGCTACATCACACCACTCCAAAGCTGTTCTTAAGTCGTGCTCTACTTTTACACCTAAGTCCTTGATGTATTTTGGGATTAGTGTAGTAGGACCACAGACCATTACTTCAGCACCTTGTTTTTGTAAACAGTAGATATTGGAGAGGGCTACCCTTGAGTGGGTAATATCTCCTACAATTACCACCTTCTTACCATTCAAGTCGCCTAGACGCTCTCTGATAGAAAAAGAATCCAGCAAGGCCTGTGTCGGATGCTCATGTGCACCGTCACCGGCATTGATCACCTTGGCGTCTACATGCTCAGACAAGAATTTGGCAGCACCTGGGTTTGGATGTCTCATAACAACCATGTCCACTTTCATGGCCAAGATATTGTTTACGGTATCTATCAGGGTTTCTCCTTTCTTTACAGAAGAAGAAGCGGCTGAAAAGTTCACTACATCCGCAGAAAGTCTCTTTTCTGCCAATTCAAACGAAAGTCTCGTTCTAGTTGAGTTTTCAAAGAATAGGTTGGCAATACACACATCCCTCAGAGAAGGAACCTTTTTGATGGGTCTGTTCAATACATTCTTGAACTGCTCTGCCGTCTGAAAAATAAGTTCGATATCCTCCTTTTTCAGGTTTTTTATTCCAACAAGATGATCTACGCTTAGTTGATTAGTCATGATTAGTTGTTTATCAAACTTACTTTATCTTCTTTTCCTTGTAACGACCATTCTACATTTACTTTCTCTGTAGCAATGGCATCTACCTCCTTACCTACATAGTTAGGTGAAATAGGTAGCTGACGACTAAATCGTCTGTTGATGAGCACCAATAGTTCGATGTCCTTTGGTCTTCCAAAAGAACCTATGGCATTCAATCCTGCACGGATAGATCTACCGGTATAGAGCACATCATCTATAAAGACTACTCTTTTATTTTCTATTAAGAAATCGATATTAGTTTGGTGTACCAATAGATGATCATTACGATGTCTGAAATCATCTCTGAAGAAGGTACTATCCAAACTTCCCCAATGTAAGCTGTCAATTTTCTTTAGCTCGTTTAATTTAGCAACAATTTTTTCGGCTAAAAAAACACCTCTTGGTTGCATACCAATGATGACCGTATCAGAAAAATCTTCGTGATTTTCAATGAGTTCCCAACACAGCCTTGTGATGGTAATGTCAATCTCCTTACTATTGAGTAATATCTTTTCGCTCATAATGTAGCAAATATAGAAATTTTAGCT
>MAAC01009685.1_pt1 | contig 54376 bp, 53 predicted proteins | sample 1115981 | NCBI WGS metagenome assembly MAAC01 (sample SAMN04961126, study PRJNA320927) | seawater metagenome | isolation source: sample BD02T64 sea water enriched with oil for 64 days | place: USA:Gulf of Mexico | collected 2013-07-27 | reverse complement strand
CGCGGACACAAACCCGAATCCTGATATGCTGGCAGATCTTCGTAATACCATGACGAATAATGTTGGCGTTGTGCGCTCTGCATCCGGCCTAAAGCAAGCACTTCGGGACATTGCAAAACAGGCAACACCCAGGCACACCGCAGTCGCTTAACACTAGATCAAGCTATGACCGTGCGTGCAAAAATCATCGAGAACGGCCCATGAACCGGAAACCAGAAAAGCCCCTTGCCCCGAAGATTGGTCGGTAATCCAAAAACTTGCCCATAGGATGGTTGACGAAGACGTTCAACATTTAAGCGAAGTCCGATATCCGGATATCACAATTGAATTAAAACTGTCCGACCGTTTCGCAAACATCGTCGAGGAGGGGTTTGATCTTGCTATTCGCGCGGGCGCCTTGAAGGACTCCAGTTTGATTGCCCGGAAACTGGCCTCTTCACACATCGTATATTGTGCAACGCCCGAATATCTTAGGGAACACGGTAGGCCGCAACATCCTGATGATCTGACAGACCACAGTTGTATCGTAGACAGCAATTTCGAAGGTCGCACGCTTTGGCCATTTATGGAAAATGGCGAAAAGATTACCGTGGCCGTTCAAGGACCAATTACCGTTAACAGTGCGATTGCTTGTCGCAAACTAGCCCTGCGAGGTTTTGGAATTATGCAGACCCCATATTATATGGTTGCAAAAGAAATCGCAGCCAATCGCTTGATCCCCATCCTGCAAAATTTTGATGTTTTCAATTCCGGCCTATACGCGGTCTACCCGCACAGCAAACACTTGCCGATAAAAAACCGTGTCTTTGTAGGCTTTCTCGTCGGGCATTTTGCGAAAACCGATATTGAGTTCGGGTGATTTTTCCTGCAATCGCAATCAAATCTGCCCCTAAATCACGCAACCCGTTTACCCTGCACCCATACACCGCACGTGCGAGGGAATGCATCAACGACCGTAAAACGCACCAGATCCGCCCGCGCGCCGATAATTATTTCACCGCGATCCATCAGTGCGGCAGCCTGTGCCGGCGCCTTGGTGACGGTTTTGATGCCGGTAGCCATATTTCCGGCCTCTACCCCCAGACGCACCGCCGACATAAGCAGACTGGCGGGGGCGTAATCGGATGACATAATATCAAGCAAACCCGCATCCACCAAATCACTGGCCGCCACGTTTCCGGAATGTGAACCGCCGCGAAGCAGGTTCGGCGCCCCCATCATTACTGCAATTCCGGCCTCGTGACAGGCGTTGGCTGCCTCCAAAGTCGTCGGAAATTCGGCCAGCCGAACACCGTGCAGTGCCGATTGCGCCACGTGTCCGCTGGTTGTGTCGTCATGACTGGCAATAACGGACCCGTAACTGCGCGCATGTTCAACAGCAGCAGCCTCATTGGCGGTGCCGTGTTTGGCTTTCACCCCGAGTAATAGTTCAATGTGACCTTCAAACGCGGCGTCATTCATGCTGTGTTTGCCCCGCATATATTTGCGCAGTTGATCAACATCTGCGAACTGGCGCTGGCCCGGTGTGTGGTCCATCAACGAGACGATGCCGATCCGGTCATCAGGTCCGAACTCGGCCATCTCTTCTATCAAGGTTTCAGAACAAATTTCGGCCCGAAGGTGGAAATAGTGACTTATCCGCAAAGATCCAGCCTTTCGCAAGGCCATGATTTCATTCATTATTGGCCGTGCATACTTTTTGTAGTCGCTGTTTCCCGTAGTTAATGAACCAACGCGCATTGCATCAAAAAGCGTTGTAACCCCTGCCCCGGCAAACTCTGCGTCATGGGCCATGATTGCGGCGCCGTGAGGCCAGTCTACACCGGGTCGCGGGCTCATATGGCGCTCGAGGTTATCGGTGTGCAATTCCACCAGACCGGGGGAAAGATAATCTCCATCGAAGTCGATTGCACCGGAAGGCACCGTTGTGCCAGTGGCAATATCGGCAATTTTACCGTCCTTAACTACAACACTGCCGCGAATAACTTCGTTGTCCAGAACGATCCGGGCGTTGGCGAGAATGATGGACGATTGATCAAGTGCGAGGGTCATTTCAAGGCTCCGTATTTTTCTGTTCTAAAACCACAAATGTGTCGCATTTTTGTGACAAATATCTGCGATATGGGAAATATTTCAACGATGGGGTACAAAAGATGGAAAACGCTTCGAGATACGCGGTTTATTACGCACCAGAGGTCGGTTCGGACCTCGCCGGTTTCGGGGCCAGCTGGTTGGGCTGGGATGCCGAAACCGGCCGTACGGTCCCGCATCCAGACGGTGCCGATCTGCCTTTGGCCATTTCCGAACTGACGGAAACGCCGCGGAAATACGGCCTTCACGGCACATTGAAACCACCCTTCAAGCTGTCGAAGGGATATACCGTCACGGATCTGGACACCGCGATAAGCGAACTGGCCAGCCAGCAACCCGCCTTCGAAATTCCGCATATTTCCCTGCACGCTATAAGCACGTTTCTTGTCATTACGCCCACCGAAAATAGCGGTAAACTTGCGCGGCTTGCGGAAAACTGCGTGCGTAATCTGGATGCATTCCGAGCCAGCCCTAGCGAGGGTGAACTTAGCCGCCGCCGCACTGCAAACCTTTCTGACGCGCAGGAACATAATCTGATGCGCTGGGGCTATCCGTACGTTTTGAACGAGTTCCGCTTTCACCTGACCCTGACTGGTCGCCTTGCGTCGGAACATGTAAAGCCCGTGGCCGCGCATCTTCAGGGCGTGCTCGCCCAGACACTCGCAGCGCCGTTGCCGGTTCGCGAAATCTGTTTTTTTGGCCAAGATATTGACGCGAGGTTTCATATTATCAAACGCTACCCATTGACCGCCTAGGTGGCAGCGCATCGACGAATCGGGCGCAAGATTCCTTCAGCGGGCCGTCATTCTGGATGACACAAACATCGGCCCCCTCGGGAACCGCATAGGACGAGCATTTTAGACGTGCGGCGATATCATCTGCATCTTCACGACCCCGCGCAGCAAGGCGGCGTGCCAAAACGGCATCGGGTGCGGTAACAACCATGACCTGCACGATTTCAAACCGTTGGCGGACTTGATCAATCATTCCGCGTGAACCGTTAAAGATCACGTCCTGACCGGCATCAAGTGCCGCAATAATTTCGATCGGAATGCCGTAGAACAACCCGTGCGCCTGCCAGTGAAAGGCAAAGCCCCCCTTATCGACCATAGAGTGGAAAAAGCCGGTTTCGACCCCGCGAAACACCTCGCCAACCGCACCGGACGGGCGGGTGATGATACGGGTGGGGAAGAAAATATCGGGCCGTGCCACACGTGCCGCATCGATCAGTGTATCCTTGCCTGCCCCCGAGGGGCCAACAACCGGAATGAGCGTTCCCCGCATATCAAGCCGCCTTCGGGGTGAATACCGAAACATCCACCTCCCAGTCACAAACCTGCGCCCGTGCCGCATCGTCGTGGAAAATACCGATAATTGCGGCACCATGCGCCTTGGCATCCTCGATCAGAGACAAGACAGTTTCGCGGTTGGCAGCATCGAGGCTGGCGGTTGGTTCGTCCAGAAGCATCGCAGGATATTCATGGGCAAACCCGCGCGCGATATTCACGCGCTGTTGTTCGCCGCCGGAAAATGTCAGTGGGGACAGTGTCCATAACCGTTCGGGGATGCGTAGTTTGGTTAACAACAGACGCGCGCGTTCATGCGCCCTTTCACGATCAACGCCAACAGCCAGAAGCGGTTCCGATACCACATCCAGCGTTGATACGCGTGGCACCACCCGCAAGAACTGGCTGACGTAGCCAAGCGTGTCACGCCGCAAGTTCAAAATCTCCCGCGGGAGGGCGGTGACCACATTCACATCCCCCACCATGATACGCCCCGACTGCGTCAGGTAATTGCCGTAAATCATCCGCATCAACGTGGATTTTCCTGCGCCGGAAGATCCGGTCAGCCCGACACACTCGCCAGCGCCCACCTTAAGGTTAGCATTTTTCATCACCGGAATAACGACGCTGTTTTGATTATGCAGCGTAAAGCTTTTAGAAACGTTTTCGATATTTATCATAGTCTTATACCTGTAAAACCGAGGAAACCAAAAGTTGGGTGTAGGCGTGTTGCGGGTCGTCCAGAACCTGATCCGTCAGGCCGGTTTCAACCACATGCCCGTCTTTCATCACCATAAGGCGATCCGCAAGCAAGCGAACGACGGCCAGATCATGCGTGACCACAACCGCTGACAGGCCAAGCTCGCGCACAAGACCGCGCAGCAAATCCAGCAAGCGGGCCTGAACAGAAACATCCAGCCCTCCGGTGGGTTCATCCATGAAAATCAGTCGCGGAGCAGTCACCAGATTTCGCGCGATTTGCAGACGTTGCTGCATCCCGCCCGAGAATTCGGACGGGCGGTCATCAACCCGGTCTTCGGATATTTCGACCTTGTCCAGCCAATCCAGGGCAACACTGCGAATGTTACCGTAGTGACGCTCGCCGACAGCCATCAAACGTTCGCCGACATTTCCACCAGCGCTGACAGACATACGCAAACCATCCCGCGGGTTTTGATGCACAAACGCCCAATCGGTGCGCGACAGCATCCGGCGCTCTGGCTCGGGCATCGTGATTGTATCCTTGGGCCCATCAACGCGGGTATCAAAAATCACTTCACCCGTGTCAGGCTCCTGATGCCCTGCAAGGCAGTTCAGCAAAGTTGATTTCCCCGAACCTGATTCCCCGACAATGCCAAGAACCTCGCCCGGATACAGATCAAAGCTGACGTTCCGACAGCCCAGCCGATTGCCATAATATTTCGAGATATTCTCGACCTTCAAAAGCGGCGTCATGCTGCATCCTCCGTTACTGTTTTTTGCGGCACGCCCATTTCGCCGACATATCCTGCGTCCCGCCGCTCGCGGCAATAATCGGAATCCGAACACACGGACATACGTGCGCCAGAGTCGTCCATAATCATCTCGTCGAGATAACTGTCCTGTGCATCGCAAAGCCCGCAGCCCTGCGTTGCCCCGCCTTTTTCAAACGGGTAATCCTCAAAATCCAGACTGACGACTTTGGTGTAAGGCGGCACCGCGTAAATCCGTTGCTCGCGACCTGCGCCAAACAATTGCAAGGCGGCCATCTCCATTTTGGGATTGTCGAATTTCGGGATTGGCGAGGGGTCCATAACATAGCGTCCCTCGATCATCACCGGATAGGCGTAGGAGGTTGCGATATGACCATGACGGGCGATATCTTCGTATAGCTTCACATGCATCAGCCCGTATTCTTCCAGCGCGTGCATCTTTCGGGTCTCGGTTTCACGTGGCTCAAGAAAGCGCAGCGGCTCGGGGATGGGAACTTGATAGACGATAATCTGGTTCTCGCTCAGGTCCCGTTCGGGGATGCGGTGGCGAGTCTGGATCACGGTTGCCTTGGCTGTCTCGTCACTGACGGCTACACCGGCCGTTTTTTCGAAGAACTTGCGGATGGAAACCGCGTTGGTGGTGTCATCCGCGCCCTGATCGATCACTTTCAGCGTGTCATCAGGTGTCAGACAAGCTGCGGTAACTTGCACGCCGCCCGTCCCCCAACCATAGGGCATCGGCATTTCACGGCTGGCAAAGGGCACCTGATAACCGGGGATCGCAACGCCTTTTAGCAATGCGCGGCGGATCATCCGTTTGGTTTGTTCGTCCAGATAGGCGAAGTTGTATTCAGAGTTCATTTCGCAGCCTCCCTTTGGGCGTTCGCCTCGGTTGCTTCTTTGCGAAGCGTGCGGACCAGTTCCAGTTCCGCCTGAAAATCGACGTAATGGGGCAGTTTGATATGCTCGACAAAACCTGTCGCTTGGATGTTGTCACAGTGATACAGCACGAATTCCTCGTCCTGCGCGGGGCTGTCAGAGTTGTCTTCGCCAAGCTCCTTCCAACGCAATGCCCTGTCCAGTAGGGCCATCGAGATCGCCTTGCGCTCGGATTGGCCAAACACCAGACCATAGCCGCGCGTAAATTGCGGGGGTTCTGTTTTAGAGCCGGCAAACTGGTTGACCGTCTCGCATTCACTAACTTCGATCTCGGCGATTTCCACCGAGAACCCCAATTCGGGAATTTCCATTTCCACAGCGACATCACCAATCCGCAACTCGCCGACAAACGCGTGATTTCGCCCGTAACCGCGCTGCGTGGAATACCCCATGCCCAGCACAAACCCCTCGTCGCCCCGCGTTAAGGCCTGAAGGCGCAACGCACGCGAGGCGGGCAGCTCCAACGGCTCGCGGGTTAGATCGGGCGGGGTTGCATCGGAACCTGGCTCGGTCTGAATTAGCCCCTCCTGATTAAGGAAGTCGGTGATATGTGGCTTGACTTCATCCCCCACAACCCCGGCCTTTTCGGCTTTGGAGGGCACACCCTCTGCGGCCAGTTTGAAATCCAGCAAGCGGTGGGTGTAGTCAAACGTTGGCCCTAAAACCTGCCCGCCGGGCACGTCTTTAAACGTCGCGGATATCCGGCGCATACAGGCCATATCTGCGGTTTTAATCGGTGCACTGCCCCCGAAACGCGGCAATGTCGTGCGGTAGGCACGGATCAGAAAAATCGCCTCGATCAGATCACCACGCGATTGCTTAATCGCCAAAGCCGCCAGATCAGGGTCGTAAAGCGAGCCCTCGGCCATGACCCGATCCACCGATAACGCCAGTTGGCTGCGAATTTGCGCGATCGACATTTCGGGAATGTCCGTGTCACCCCGCCGTAATTCGTCCAGCCAGGCGTGGGCATTATCAATGGCTTTTTCACCACCCTTAACAGCTACATACATACGTCAGCCCCCCAGTTTCGTGGTGCGTGGCAAGGCTGCGATGCGATTGCCGGATGTGAAGAAAAAGTCGAGACCCAGCGGAAACAGACCTGCATTCCCCTGAAACGCCGCCACCTCTGGCAGGGACAGTTCGGCAGTGTCTTTAATGCCGGGGCCTCGCAGAATTGTGCCGCTGTCCGTTAACGCATCCATCTCGACGATCAGCGTGGCAGAGCGGTCAGGGTATTCCGGCGTGCCTATCGCAAATTCCGTTATTGGCGACAGTTCGGCCCAACTGCCAAGGGCAAACATCGCCTCGCTGCGGGATTCAACGATGGGGGCACCGGTGTGAAACCGTAACCAGTCCTTGATGTCAGTGCTACAAAATGACGACGCCATCCAGAGCGGGGTTTCAGGATCACACAGGGTCAACAGCAAGGTTCCCGCCGCAATCGACAGCGGCGCTGGCGGTGTTGCCCCGGTAATCTCGGAAATTTTTCCGGGACGGGCCATAACATCCAGCACCACACGAAACGCGGTGGCCGAGGCCGTTGGCGCATCGTTGAACCCGCCAGTCAGGGATTGGGTTTGCATCAGTCCTCTCCTCTTACAAGGGTAAAGAAATCCACCTTGGTGGCAGCAGCTTTTTCGGCCTTAAGCCTACGTTTGGCATGCAGCACATCATTCAGTGGCGTTAGAATTCGCGCACGCACCACAGCGGCGCTTTCGGTTTGCATCAGCGCATCACACAGGGCCGCGATCTCGGCGGCTTTGCGGTCTCGGCCTGCGATATAGGCATGACCAACCGCGCCATCTGGTAATCGCAACGCGCAGCGGGTCACGGTTATTTCACCTAGATTAAACGCGCCGCCAGTGCCGCCCATTGCACCGCGAACCATTACCGCGCCAATCTCTGGCGCACGCAGCCATTCAAAGTCCTGCGTGACGCCGGCTTGCGCCCAAGTCTTTGCCAGCAATCCATCAGGCGCTTTGGCAAGCGTCGCCATCCAGCCTTTGCGCTCGGCGGTTTCTGTATTCTCACTCATGTCCTAGACACCTTTCGTATTTGTCTAGCCCACTAGACAACTATACAAATAATAGATAACCTGAGTGCAAGATTACAACGCTCTTTTTGTGAAACTTAAGTGACAGGTCGAACCGATGCATACAGTCGCGCTATGGCAGCAAATCTATGAAACCCTGACCCGCGAGATCGGGTCGGGCCACTATCCTCGCGGCCAAAAGCTACCGACCGAAGCCGCATTAGCCCGTCGGTTCGACGTAAATCGCCACACCATTCGACGTGCGCTAGCCTCGTTACAAGAGGATGGGCTGATCCACGTGCGCCAAGGTGCCGGCGCCTTTGTCAGCCAAGCACAAATAGATTACTGCCTAGGTAAAAAAACCCGCTTCAGCCAAAATCTGTCAGAAACCGGACTGGATGTTAACCGCAATATTTTGCGTCTTGAAACCCTGCCAGCCTCGAAAAAAGAGGCCGGTTTGTTGGCATTGCACGAAGGTGATCGCGTGCATGTTCTCGAAGCCGTTAGTATCATTGACGGCGCACCTTTCAGTTATTCCAGCTCGATTTTCCCAGCCAAGCCTATGCCGGATCTACAGCAAAGTTTACGCACAAATATATCGGTGACAGCAGCGTTAATGGAAAATGGCGTCATGGATTACAGTCGGGCATGGACAAAATTAACAGCAAAGCGCGCCCTCGGGCCGGTTGCGCGGGTGTTGCATATCACGGATGGTGCGCCGGTTTTACGAACCGTCAGCCTAAACGTCGATGCACAGGGCACCCCGATCGAATACGGCCGCTCATGGTTCCACGCCGACCGCGCACAACTGGTTGTCGCCGGGGATGCTTACGATTCGGTGTCATAAAACTGTGTGGATGAACGGGTAATCTCTCCTGATAACAAAGGAGATTAAAAATGCCCGAACTTCGTGCTTTACGTCTAACCGGTGCTAAAATTTTGCGTGACGGAACGCTCGTGGATGATGTGCTTTGCATTGCCGGAACAAAGATAACCGACAGCGCGGCCATCGATATCGACTTGCGCGGGTATTACATCCTGCCGGGTATTGTTGACCTACATGGTGACGGGTTTGAACGACATCTACAACCGCGCCCAAATGTGCATATCGACAAACGGGTAGGCTTGATAAGTACAGACGCAGAGCTGGCGGCCAATGGCATTACGACTGCAGTTCTTGCCCAGTGCTGGTCATGGCTTGGCGGGCGGCGCAGCCCTGAATATGCCACTGATCTGCTGAAAGTCTGGTCAGCAGACAAGCATCGAAGCCTTGTCGATATGCGATTTCAAATTCGTTACGAGACACACATGCTCGAGTCGGCAGAAACTATGTTGCAGGTATTGCTTGAACATAATGTCGAGTATCTGGTGTTTAACAATCACATCAACGATGCGATCGACGCACAGCGAACAGCCCCGTCCGGATTCGCCGCCTACGCAACAGAAGCCGGACGCACGACCAGCCAACACGCTACGATCCTCGAAGAAATGTTGAGCAATTCGTTTGGCGTCAATGAAAGCCTTGAAAAAATCGCGGCCACCTTGAAGTTCCACGGAATTCGTTTCGGATCACACGACGATGCGACCGCTTCCAAACGCCGGTATTTCGATGGCCTTGGTGCTGATATCTGCGAATTCCCAACTACCATAGCGGCCGCCGAACAGGCACGAGCGTTGAATAACGCAATATTGATGGGCGCACCGAATGTGATGCGCGGTGGCTCGCAATCCGGCAACGTTTCTGCGCAAAACTTGATCGAAGCGGGGCTGTGTGATGCGCTGGTATCCGACTATTATTACCCCGCAATGCAAGGCGCAGTCTGGGCGCTTAGTGATCGTGGCATTCTGTCGTTTGAACAGGCTTGGGCACTAATATCCACAAAACCAGCGGCCATTCTGGGGTTGGGAGATCGCGGTCAGTTGACTAAAAGCGCACGGGCCGATTTCGTAATTCTAAACCCTGAAACCCGCCGGATCGAAGCGACTATTTCAAACGGCCATTTTGCAGCCCTATCCGGTGAGGCTGGCGTCCGGTTTTCCCGACCAGCAACACCATTGAGCATTGCAGCCGAGTAAACCCTAACCCTGATACTTTTCCAGAAACGCTTCGATATCCATGTTGCGAAAATCCGGCAGTGCAACCTGCAAGGCCTCGTGCTCCCAATCCCACCATTCCAGGGCCAGCAGACGTTCAATGACCGGTTCGGAAAAACGCATCCTGATTACGCGCGCAGGATTGCCCGCGACTACGGCATAACAAGGCACATCCTTGGTTACGACAGCACCTGCCCCGACCACGGCCCCCGTTCCAACGACGCGCCCCGGCAAGACCAGCGCACCATTACCCAGCCACGTGTCATGCCCCAGCGAACAGAGGTTTTCGCGGCGCCAGTCAAAGAATTCTTCTTCATCAGGCTCGTCTTCAAAATACGCCGAGGAGCGGTACATAAAATGGTGCAAACTCGCCCGCCATGTCGGATGGTTTCCCGGGTTAACCCGTGCAAATGCAGCAATATTCGCGAACTTTCCGACCTTGGTATAGGCCATATCCGCAAAACGGTCGCAATAGGCGTAATCCCCCATATCGACCTCGTTCAGGCGCGCATGTGCCCCGATTTCCACATAACGCCCAAGACTGGAGGCATTAACACTGGCACCCTCATGCACCAGCGCGGTCTCCGACAATTTCGGCTTCATAATACACTCTTTTCCTGACCTTTGATCAGGCGAATTCTCAGCCAGCTCGACAGGTTATCCATAAGAATTACAACGGCGATAATCAGGGAAATGATATACATTGTATTTTCCCAGTCCTGCCCCGTCCGCATCGCATCCGCCAGTTTCAATCCAATACCGCCGGCCCCCAGCATCCCGATAACGGTGGCAGAGCGCGTGTTGGATTCAAGGAAATACAAGGTCTGCGAGATCAGTACCGGCAATATTTGCGGGATAACGCCGAACCATGTGGTCTGAATGGCACCGGCCCCGACGGAACTGACGCCCTCCATCTGTTTTTTGTCGGCATTTTCAATCGCCTCGGAGAACAGTTTTCCAAATGTGCCCGTGTCCGTAAACCAAAGTGCCAAGATGCCCGACAGCGGTCCAAGGCCAAAGGCGCGGATGAAGACCAGCGACCAGATCAGGGCATCTACCCCGCGTAAAATGTCGAATAGGCGTTTGAAACTGCCGCGCAGTAGGCCCACGGGATTGATATTGTTAGAGGCCATAAAGCTTAGCGGTAGTGCCGTGATTGCCGCTAGCATCGTGCCGCAAAACGCCATCAGGATTGTGATCAGCATCGCATGCATAACCTGCCCGTGTTGCCATTCGTTATTGTCCCAAATCTCGGAAAAAACCAATGTTAGGTTGGACTGCTCGGGGTCAACACGCGGCGCATAAATCACCAACCCCATCGCCTGCCAAAAACCGGTGCCATTCAGAACCGAGCTATTGTCGAACCAGAAATTCTCCCAGCCGGTAGAATACACATGCAGCGTGATCTTGGATTTAGTCGCGATGAACCGCACATAGCTATCGGGCCGCCCCTCGATTTTATTAGGGGCTATGCGCATCCAGTCGTTGGGTTCGCTGTGCAAAACAGGACCAGCGGGTGTTTGTTCGATGTCAACGATCAGGGTCTCGCCTTCAAATACACGAAGGGATTGTACCGACAATAGAGCTGTGAACCCCTGCCCCATATCCACAAGGGTTTCCTCGTCTGCTTGTTCGACCCAGTCAGGCAGCTCGGTGAATGCATTACGCCGGTTGCCCTCTAGGTTAACCATAAGATCACCGGTCCGCATCGACAGCTCAACGTGGTGCTTATAGGCATAGGAATCGAGCGCCAGCAATTTGGCGCGATCCATACTCGAACGCGCCACCGCGCCAGCCACATCAAAGGCAATCCAGATATATGCCAGATACCCGATTAGCAAAAACAGTCCACCCAACCATGCAGCCTGTGCACGGCGGTTTGGCGCGATTGCTTCGGGAAATTTTCCGGCGAGGGTATCCATATAAGTCGTGTCCATACGCGTCTCCATTAGTGTGCTACCTTGCCGATAAAGCGACGGCGTGCCCATGTGGACAGCATGTCGATTGCTATGATGGTCAGGATCAGCATCAGGATGATCGAGGCGATATCCGCACCGAATTTCCAGTCCACAAAGGTTTTAAACTGCTGGCCCAGCCCGCCTGCACCAACAAACCCCAGGATCGCCGAGGCCCGCACGTTGATTTCAAAGCGCAGTAAAGCGTAGCTGATCCAGTTCGGCCAAACTTGCGGAATAATCCCGAACCAGACCTTTTGCAGCCAATTCGCGCCCGAGGCCTCAAGCCCTTCCCAGGCTTTCATGTCGGCGTTTTCGTTAACCTCGGAAAACATTTTGCTAAGCGCGCCGGTCGTGTGAAACGCAATAGCAACGGCGGCGGCAATCGGGTTTTTACCGAAAATAAAGATAAGGAACAGCGCGATGACGATCTCGGGGAAAGCACGCGCGATGTCGGTGAAACGACGCGTAATCCAGACTAACGCCTGATTTTTGACAAGGTTTCGCGAGGCAATAATGCTGATAATGCCACCGAATAAAAACCCGAACAGGGTCGAAAGAATGGCTATGTTTATCGTTTCTATCAGGTAGTGAATATAGGTAAACTGGATGCCGTTATCCGCGTGTTGCACCGAAAACGGGATCGTCCAGAACGACCAGCCGCGTGCATATGCCTGCCGGAAAATATCATAGGGGTAGTCAAAAACCTTTGGCAGACCGGTCAACAGCGAACCCGAGTTGGCATCCTCGGCAACCTGCACGCCGAAAAGGATCATCATCACCAGCACGATCAGCATCACACCAGTATAAACCCGCCGCCGCCGTTCAGCTATTTCGTATTGCGCCGCGATCAAGGCCGTCGTCGTTGCATCTGTCATTTCAGGTTTCTCCACCCACAAAAAAGGCGCACCCCGATATCAAGGTGCGCCCGATTATCTAAAAACTTAGTTGCTGTTTTCGATTTTTGCTTTACGCGCTGCGATGATCGTTTCGTAGAACGCTTCGTCAACTTCGATCAAACCGGCATACTCGCCGCCTTGTGCATTGTAGAAACATTCAGGATCATCCTTAGGCATGGCCATCACGGAAGCGATCATCAGGTCCTTGGTTTCTTGTGGCAGCGATGTGCGCAGAACCAGCGGGCCGTTCGGAATGATCGGCGAAGTCCAAAGAAGCTGTAGGTCGTTCATGTCTAGCAGACCTTTGTCTACCATCTTGCGAAGGTTACCAGCCGAGAAACCTTCTTCCCACTCGCCAACACCCGAAGTCCATGTAACACCGCCGTCTACGTCACCGTTAAGAACCGCGAGAATATTCTGCTCGTGACCACCCGAAAAAGTTGTGGAACCGAAGAAATCCTCGATAACGTACCCTTGCTGTGGAAGGGAAACCGACGGGATCAAGTAACCCGAAGTCGAGTTGGGATCAGCAAAGCCAAGGCTTTTGTCGGCCATATCGTCCAATGTTGCGATACCGCTGTCAGCACGTGCAACCATAACCGAGTGGTAACCCGTTGCGCCGTCAAGCTGAACAGTGGTCGCGAATGGCTCTACTGCATTCGGGTCCTCAAGGTAAACCGCAGCGTAGCCTGAAGAACCAAGCTCGGCATAATCCAGTGTGCCACCTAGAAGGCCTTCAATTACACCAGCGTAGTCAGCAGCCGGAAAAAGTTTTACCGGCACACCCAGAAGGGTTTCGTAACGCTCGATCAGGCATTCGTTGTTTGCCAGACGGTCAGCTTCGTTTTCGCCGCCCAAAAGGCCAATGCGGAATTCGGTGATTGGCGCATCGTTGCTGCCAGCCAGAATTGGTGTCGCAACAGCAAAGATTGCAGTCGTTGCAGCAAGTATAGCGGTAAGTTTCATCTGTCGTTCCTTTGACATCAGGTCAACCCGGTTTCGGGTGGTTGGTTTTGCCCAGATCGGGCGGTTATTCCGCAGCGGCAATCAGTGTCTCAACCGTTGCGGTATTAGAAATGGCGCTAATCGAGGTCGAGGTTGCAGCCTCGTTAAACTCGTCTCCGGCACCGTAAATTTCGCGTGCGGCATCTTCGGTCAGCATTTCCGAGGGGCCGTCAAACACGACCCTCCCATCCCGCATTCCGATAACCCGGTCACAGTAATTACGCGCAGTATCAAGAGTATGGAGGTTGCAAATAACCGTGCGGCCATCCTCTTCGTGGATCTGGCGCAGCGCATCCATAACGATCTTGGCATTCATCGGATCAAGCGATGCAATCGGCTCGTCAGCCAGAATAATTTTGGGGTTCTGCATCAACGCCCGCGCAATTGCGACCCGCTGCTGCTGGCCACCCGACAGGGCCTCGGCGCGCTTCATGGCGTGCTCGGCAATACCCAGGCGATCCAGCGCAGCCAGTGCCTGAAGACGTTCCTCGCGGCTAAAAAGGCGCAATATCGACCCCACGGCAGAGTGATCAATAAGCCGCCCCATCAGTACATTAGTCATAACGTCAAGGCGTGGAATCAAGTTGAACTGCTGGAAAATCATCGCGCAATCTGCCTGCCACGCGCGCTTTTCTTTACCCTTCAGCTTCAGAACATCACGCTCGTCAAACCGCACGATCCCATCGCTTGCATCCGTCATCCGGTTCATCATCCGCAACAAGGTGGACTTGCCCGCACCAGATCGCCCGATGATCCCGATCATCTGTGGCTTCACCAATGCAAAAGATACGTTTTCAACAGCAATGTTATTGCCAAAAGTCTTCGTTAGCCCATGAACGCTTAGCATTACAATCTCCTCGCTTGTTGCTTCGAGAGGAGATGTATTGGCCGTTCGTTACAGCGATGTGACGAGATTATTTAACTTTTGTGATAATGGCCGCGCAGGCTTATCCAGCTAAGGCCGCTTAAAATACCCGAGGTCGCAAGACATAACGCCAGCCCGCCAAACTGGTAGCTAAGCCCCGACAATAACGTGCCCAGTAACCGCCCACCCGCGTTGGCCATATAGTAAAAACCGACATCCATAGTAATGCGTTCGGCTTTGCCGAGGGCCAGAATAAGGTAGGAATGCAACGAGGAATTCAGGGCAAAAACCGCGCCAAATGCCAGCAACCCACCAACGACAACAACCGGGCCAAGCACGCCGAACACAGCCAGCGCCGCCATTACCAAAGGAATAAACGTGAGTATTCCGACCCAGCGAACTGCCAACGTAGTAACGGCACCATCAGACAAGGCATTAGCTCGCAGCAGCTTGGGCGCAAAGGCCTGAATGACCCCGTATCCAATGATCCAAATTGCCATAAACGTACCGATCTGGAAAAATGCAACGCGGTCACCCGCCGCGGTGCCATCCGATAGAACCGTATAAAAATAAACCGGTATCCCTACCACAAACCACGTGTCGCGCGCGCCAAACAAAAACAACCGTGCAAGCGAAAGGCGGTTGATAGCAGGGTCGTTGGAAAACACATGTGCGAATTTCACGCTTTTTCGTCCACGCGGCAACCCCGAAGGCATGAACGCGACAACCGCGACAAGCACCACCAATAAAACGCCGCCCATCATATATAACGACATCTGGAAACCGATCGTGCCCAGCAGTGTCGCGCCCAGCAGAAACCCGAACCCCTTAACCGCATTTTTCGAACCGGTAAGCAATGCTACCCACCGAAACAACGCACCATCTTCGCCAGCAGGTGCGAGGATTTTAACCGCACTCTTCGCGCTCATCTTGGCGAGGTCCTTGGCCACGCCCGACACCCCTTGCACCACCATCACATAAACCACCGAGAACCCAAGCGACCAGCCGACATCAAGCTGCGCCAACACGCCTAGCGCCACAATTTGAAACGCCAGCCCCGCGTAAAGCGTGCTGGCCAGCCCAAAACGCGCCGCAATCCAACCAGCAGAAAGATTGGTGACAACACCCATAAACTCGTAAAGCAGGAAAAGATACGCCAGCGAAATCGCGTCAAACCCCAGCGTATGAAAGTGCAAAAGGACCAACATCCGCAACGCACCATCGGTCAACATAAACGCCCAATAGGCCGCCGTTACCGCCCCGTAGGCCGCAAGTGCATTGCCGGATTTCGCCACTACAAGTCCTCTAGTATCATCCGCGCCAGATCAGTTACCCGCTGTGCATAGCCCCACTCGTTGTCATACCACGCGTAGATTTTCACCTGCGTTTCGTTAATAACCATCGTGGATGGCCCGTCAATAATCGCCGAGCGCGGGTCGTTGGTGTAGTCCGCCGAAACCAGCGGACGCTCTTCAAATCCCAGAATTCCGTCCAACGGGCCTTTGGCTGCCGCTTTGAACAAGGCATTAACCTCGGCCACCGAGGTCGGGCGTTGCATCTCAAAAACGCAATCCGTTAACGAGCCATTAAGCACCGGCACCCGCACCGCATGACCATTAAGTCGACCCTCAAGTTCAGGGTAAATCATGGTAATCGCCGTAGCCGATCCCGTGGACGTCGGAATCAAACTATTCATAGCGGATCGCGCCCGCCGCATATCCTTGGCTGGCCGATCCACAATAGTTTGCGTATTAGTGATATTATGAATCGTTGTGATCGAGCCATGTAATATCCCGATTTCCTCGTGCATCACCTTTACCACAGGTGCCAAACAATTCGTCGTGCAGCTTGCAGCGGTAATAACATCATGCTTTTCATGATCATAAAGTTCGTGATTTACCCCGTAAACCAGATTTAGCGCAGGCGCTTTTTTCACCGGCGCCGAGACCAGAACCTTTGACACGCCGGCATCATAATAAGGCTGCAACTTGCCCGGAGATTTGAAGGCCCCGGTGCAATCAATAACCAGATCAACCCTGAGATCGTCCAGTGGAAGGTTTTTAATTAACGTCTCCGAAGTCATCCACATTCGTTCACCGTCTATAGTGATACTCTCGTCATCATGGGAAATATTCGCGTCCCAACGCCCGTGAACGGTATCGAATTCCAACAGCAACGCATGCTGTTCGGGCGTGCCGGAACTGTCGTTCAACAAAACGATATCGGCATCCACGCCTTCGCTTACCAGCGCACGCAACACCATCTTGCCAATCCGGCCCATGCCGTTAATTGCGATATTTGCCATATCAGATGATCCTTTTCCCGATGATCTCACTTCGGTTTTTTTTGTGCATGCTTATGCGAGACATGACAAATGAAAGTTTTATGACGGAAAAACCATCATCAAAATCACCTGACAGTGCAGGCGTAAAAAACGCACCATCTTTCGCAAAAAGCATTCTGGACTTAGGAAACAATTGTCTGACGACGGACAGACCTCGGATTCGCTTACGCCTAGCGTGCAGGCACCACCAGAAAACACGCCAGACAGACCATCAACGGCCTGCTTCTTCCACGTGCTCACCTGGTTTGGGTGCACCCTGTGCTTCGCTGCAATCTCTTGGATCGTCCGGTCACCGAGCAACGCCTCAAGCGCAACCTTGGTCGAGCTACGCCCAAAGCACTCTCTTATCAAATCACACTATTTGGTCCCATAGGCGATGACGTCAGACACTGCAGGATCCCACTAAAGCCCTGCGAAATATCATCCGCGTATTTGCCTCCGCGCCCCGGTGCATAGGTAAAGGCAACCCCGGGTGGGGCCTGCCCCAACCAAGGCCGATCATCGCGGGCCAGTGCCCAGACGTAGCCCGTCTTCGTTTTCCCTCGCCCCGGGGTCCAGTACCGGAGCGGTGGTCTCGTCCATGAATAGCTTGGAGGACTGTTTGAGGTTGGCCAGCAGGCAACCATAGACGAGCCGCAGTTCATATGCGGCTTTGCCGACCCAAGATGCCAATGTGGAGCGATCCAGATCAACACCCTGACGGGTGTATATCTGGGACTGGCGATAAAGCGGCAAGTGGTCGGCGTATTTGCTGACAATTACGCTGGCAACGGTTGCTTCGGTTGGCATGCCGCCCTCGATCAAGCGAGATTTGGCTGGGGCTTGCACACTGCCCGCCTCGCAGGATCGACAGGCGTATTTGAGGCCGCGGGTTATGATCACACGGAATTGGGCAGGAATGATGTCGAGCCGCTCGGAGGTGTCTTCGCCGATAATGTGACGCTCTGCCCCGCACGTGCAGGTCTTGTTATCCGGCTCGATTACCTCCTTGACGCGTGGCAAATGTTTGGGCAGATGGCCACGGTTGGATTTACGCGGTTTGGCCGAACGTAAAGCGACATCTGCATCCCGCTCGGCATGGACAACTTCGATGGCTGCTTCAATTTCTTCGAACGCCAACTCATATTGGTCTGGGTCAGATTTCTCTGATTTAGCCCCGAATAGAGCCCGCTTGAAGTCCGCAACCAGCTTTGCCAGTCGCGCATTCTGATCCTGCTGGCGCAAGACAATTGCTTTCAAAAGATCAATGTCATCGGGAAGATCGGCGGGATTTATCATGGCTGATTTATAGCAAATCCAGCCCGTAAACACTCGCCTAAACGCTGCTGTGATTCACTCTGCCGCAGCCGGTGGACGCACCTCCAAGGCATGGACTTTGCGCCAATCGAGGCCCGCAAAAAGTGCCTCGAACTGTGTATGGTTCAGCCGCATCATGCCGTTGGAAATAGCAGGCCATTTGAACACGTGATCCTCCAGGCGCATATAGGCCATCACCAAACCGGACCCGTCCCAATACAGCAACTTCAGCCGGTCGGCCCGTCTCGAGCGGAACACGTACACGGTTCCGGTAAACGGATCCTTGTACAAATGGTTCTGCACCAGTGCCGCGAGCCCATTATGACCTTTTCGAAAATCCACAGACGCGGTCGCCACGAATACCCGCACCCGGTTTGAGGGAAAGATCATGAACCAACCCGCAACGCGTGCATGATCTCGGCAATTTGGGATGCAGGCGTCTTTACGTCCATGCGGGGAGACAAATCACCACTGACCAACTCGATTTGTGCTTCGGAATTCTCCGTAAAAACTTCCCGCTCGACAACAACCGGAGCAAAAACTGCTCCCGAAAGCTCCGGAAGAACCAGCTTGCCTTCTCGCGCCTGCCGTCGCCATTCCGACAAATGGTTAGGCCGCATATCATACCGCCACGCAACCGAATTTACAGTAACGCCATCAACAAGGGATTCAGCTACAATCCGTCCCTGTAAATCATTCGGCCAACGCCGATGGCCCTTCGGCGTAGATATAATCTCCGATATCAGCCCGGACTCCGCCCATAGCTCCGAATGTACTCCCATCAAGAAACTCCTTTCCATAAATAGAAAGGCACGACTCGCAGATTAAGAGCGTTGACGTAAGGTGGGGTAAGGAAACGCTTACCGTGCAAATGCTCACGCCGTTTTCAATCAGATGTTGCTAGAAATACGTCACATCATCCGGCGTCGCCGTCTCTGGCGAGCGCCCGAGCCCGGCCGCAAAACGCTTGCAGGCGCGCAGGTGGCTGGTCTGGGATGCAGGGCCCAGATTACAAAAGCACGGGGACGTTATCGGCTAGATTGAAAAATTATGGCGTGGAAAGAGATAGAATTCATTTGAACCCCCATAGATGGACGATGCATGAATACCCAGAAAGCTACAAAAAAGGGCACGTTCATTCTTTGACCGCGCCCTTTTTCTTTAGATAACAAATCGACAATTTCTGACGTTTAGAATAGCGAAATGCGGCTAAACAAATCGGAAGAGCTCGATCCGCCAAACGCGATGTTTGCACCAATTTTTAGGTTTGTTGTGTCTTCGTCTATTCCAATGCCAGAGATGTTGGTAGTCCCGTAGCTAGCGAATAGTGTGGCGTCATTTGATCCAAGTACACCACCTGAAACAACGTATTCTGCACCAATCGTATACCCAAAGAGATCAATGGATTCTGATTCACCGTCAATTGACAAGCTTCCGCCATCAACACTGGCTGTTAGCCCGAAATTTGTCATCGCCATATATTCAACACCTGCCGAGTAGGTATTTAGCGTAATTTCAGTGCCCATGAGGTCCACAGTGGTTCCGTTAATATCGGCAACGAGATTGAAGTTAGAGGACATCGCATATTCTACATCCAATTCGTAGAACGAAATGTCGACTTGGTCTGGGGCGAGAAGCAAGCTGTTTTGTATTTCAGCCGCACCATAGCGCGCTTCAACTTTAACTGGTCCGGAATCATACATTCCTTCCACACCATAAGTCATCAGATCCATCGAGAGTGGAATCGCACCATCAAACACGCCGTTCAATTCAAAAGTTAGATTGCTAACCGCGTAGCGTGCAGCGAATATACCGATTTTACTGTCCACCCCGAAATTGTAATAGGCGTGAGCATTAAGGTCAGTCATATCGACAGACACGCCAAGCGTATCAGGGCCATCTTCAAACTCTGTTCCGATACTGTTATAGCCAGCACCAACCTGTAGTCCAAATTGCGGGGTTAAGTTATAAGCTACACCAAAATTGGCAGACCACATGCTGATCGGGTTGTCTAGGTTGTCATTGTCCAGAGAGTTATATTCAAGGTTTAGTTCGCCGCCTTGAAACCCAGTTTCTTGAGCAAATGCCGCACCTGCGCCTAAAACCAAGACAGTCGACATAGGAATAAGAATGTTTTTCATTTCGTTTACCTTTTATTAACACTTTAATGCGTTCCACGTACCAAAAGATTGTCAAATAGAAAAGGTTATTTGCGCAATGTTGAAGTATTTTAATGATAAAATTAGTTTGGTTGTAATAATGCAACAATACTCGCGTTGGATTTCCAATAGACGATTGCTATTGAATGCCAATGCATGAATGCGTAGATCACAAAATCAATGATGCCGATTGCGATTAACGATCCCTCGTGCCCTTTGATGGAGTAACATCATTTTCGCAAGAAACGCGATCCCAGATGTACCAACGGCAACAGCGGACGCTTACGTTGGTGAACCTCCAGTTTATTTTCTAATAGTTGCCTATCTACCACACTCCTCACTTCGCTCCTATTGCTTCCACAGTGCTTCCACGAGGTTTTGCGCAACGCAAGAAACCGCCCGAAGGCGGCGCGTAACATACTGTTAATGTTGTTTTTAATTTGGTTGCGGGGGTAGGATTTGAACCTACGACCTTCAGGTTATGAGCCGAAATAGCAATGATTTCAATAACTTAACAATATCAATCACTTACAGCGCAAGCGTTTGATATCACAAGATTTCCATTCTTACGTTGGCCGACATTCACCGGATTTCAACGACGTAGACTGTACCAAAACGGCGTATGCGGGTTGAGGTGGCGTTGAGGTGAACTGATTAGTAACCATCGTGCAATCTAATGCTCACGTGCGCTAGAGTTCAGTTGGATGCGGGCAAATCAAACAAGACCCCAACAACAGATTTTATGTTTAGAATCTTTTTGAACTCAGCGCTGTCGCTGAGCGACAGAACTTCAGACGCCGTGGACGCGCTGGAGTTCGCGCTTTCGAGAACTATTAGCGAGCCGTGGAGACGCAATCTTTTGAAATAGACGCCAGCATCCTCATCAACTGCGATCACCAACTCACCATTAAGTCGTTTCAAAGTCGCCTGATCCAGCGTTTCATCAATCGTCATGACGTATTGATTTTCCAACGCCACTGGCTCCATGCTCCGGCCTTTGACTCTGAAAAGAGTCGCGTTCTTCATTCGCGTTTCAACGATTGAAAAATCGTCCACCGCACAAACTTCATTTCCGTCGTTTTTTGGTGGCGCCAAACTCGATCCCATGAACAGCGTCCCGACAATTTTTCTTGGACTGATATTGCTCTTAAGCGCGATAATCGGCTCGGGCAGGGTGTAGGGGTCAGTTGCCTGCGCCGTAAGCATCACTACGTCGGGATGGCTATTGGAGTCATTCAAACGTCTAGCGTAGAGTTTCTCACCCAATGCCGTTACGATCAGGTTACGGGAACGAGGCTTCGGATGATCCTGCACCAAAATAATGTCACCAATACCAGCTATTGGATCAAGTGTTCCTGCATTCAAGCGATAGGCATTGTGGGCAAACAACGTAATCTTTTCGGACTTGTCCCACTCTTCAATCTGGATTTGGCCATCACCTACCAAACCATCCGTTTCGGCCGCCGCCGCAACGCCTGTTAAAGGCAAGCCGAGAGATTTGATTTTGTCTTTGTGACCATCCGGAAACTCAATGACGTTATCCTCCCAAGCAAAAAGGCGAGATACACCGTTATACGCATCGAAATCAGCCGCTAGCCTGAAAGCATTCACAAACGCTTTCTGGAGTGGTCCCTTCCAATATTTTTGGACGTCTTGAGCTTGGGCATAACCAATCGTTCCATCAAAGGTATGGTGTGGTGCATTGATAACTTTTATTATCGGAACTTGCTTCTCATTCAGGAGATTGAGGAGCTTGACGAATACGCCGCGATTAAACGGCGCCAGTTCGTCCTTGTTAAGCTTAGCAAGAAGTTCACAGAGCTTTCCAAGTGTATCACCACTAATCTCATATGACTCGGGGCGCAGCATAATCCTGAGAAGGTCCTCGCAATATGCACGCACTTGTAGAACATATCGGAACCCCTCTTCATCATCCCCATCTTTGCTCGCCTTGGCAAATTGTCGGTCCAGAAATGTACCGTTTACGATATGCGCAACCTTCGTCGAGGACGTCGGTCCTGCCATTTTTCCTTCCTGCCCGACAAGCTCACACGTCTCACAGATAATATCGAAGAACTGTCGTTCATGTGTTGTAAGAAATAACTGGATACCGGCAGCGTCGGCCCTGTCGGAATTAGCCATCTCAACCATTTTGGTCGCCCATTTACGCTTGTTTTTTGGATCAAATGTTGTTTGTGGATCATCCAGAACCATCAAAGGGAAGGTATTGCATCCCAAATCTGAAATCGCCTGCTCTCGTAGCGCAAAAATAAATGCCCACAATATTGCTCGCAGCCATGAGGAGTTGGCAACGTGAGCTGCATCGAATTTCATGCCAAGGGCAAAACTTCCTTCAACCGTTACGGATTTTTTTGACATCGCCGTGCCCTCGAATGAAAGCCTGTCTTTGAGGCGGATTTCATCGAGGATTGCTGCAACTTTGTCCTCCAGCGTCACAACAGTCCGGTGGGTCTCTCCTTCGACGAGTTGTTGCAGGGATTTGAGGGGTTCTAGGGCCGTCGCAATCGCTTCTCGCATTTTTTGGACCGAATTGATGCTTGCCCAAGACTCTGCAGCGCCCTTAGCCGCTTTCATCTGTTTCGCGATTATGTCGAGAGGTTTCGATCCGGCGATGGCGTCCTCAAGGGATTGCAATTTTCCTTCAAGACTGTCCATGGGCCATTTATTATCGGCATCCTTCTCACCGATCAGGCCTTTCCATGCGGCGAGAAAGACAGTGCGGTTCTCCCCCCACCAAGCTGTCAGCTCGGATATTCGGACCATCTTCACTATCAACTCCTGAAGCCGCTCGACTTCAACAATACTGTTGGGGGGGAAGGTCGTTTGAGGAGGCTCAAAACTTGGCAGTTCAGCCGCTTTTTGATCAGCATAACTCGCCGTGAAGGCTCCAATACCAATTAAAACGTCGCAAAACGGCGCCTGGTCAAAGAATCGTTTCCTGAGGGCCGTTGCAAAGGCGGTTGACGGGTTCATATCCGACAATTGATCAAAATAAACTTTAATTGGCTCGGGAGTTAGATCGAGCAAAATCCTTTCTATATCACCACAGGCGTCTGCAATTCCACGCTCTGCATGTTCAGAGTCAGCTTTGAGACCAGCCAATTCATCAGCCAACTCCAGCTGTTCCGCAGATGTAAATTTTGTTTCACACAGTGGACAATGGGATTTCTCCTCCAGCAATCCTTCAGAAACAAAGAATTTTGCAGCAAGGGCCTTCAGCCTTAATTTTTTATCGCTTTGTTGCTTGCTATGCCATCCAAGGGCCGTTTCTAGAGAGGCTTTGGCTGTTTCAATGGCCTCATTAATTTCTGAGAACCCCGCATCTCCCGCTAGTTTCAAGGCCCCCCAAGCTTTGAAAAGCGGAACCCCGTTGTGCCCCTCTCCAACATAGACTCGGGCCTTGCTAATACCATCATTCAGACGTTTTCTATCGTTGGCGTTAGTTACATCAATGTCGTCGGTAATCTCAGCCTTTAAGATCGCTAGTGTTTTGCCTGCTTTGTCGGAGGCAGCTTCTTCAATGGCGGTCAGGGTCTCAAGTAAATTCTTGTCGCCGAGTCTATAATTTTTGGTAAGATCGATTGATGTATTCGTGCTTTCTTCACGGGCGCGGTCTAGGCAGGTCACGAATGCTTTCTTGAATCCTTCAATTCCATTATCCCGGCCGTATTTTTGGAAGCGTTTCGCACCGTGACCAAAAGCAGCCGCCCCAGCGCCGATAGCCGTAAGCTGGTCCAATCCAGTCAACATTTTCAGAGCTTGGTAAAGACTCTGGCTTTTGGTCCCAAAACCGATATGCCCGATGCGCGCAGGCATTAATAATCCTGTCTCAATTAGCTCCGGAGAAGACATCACCCGAGGATCGATTTTCTCGTTGACGATAGGATCGCCCTCTACAGGGCTTTCAATCGTCCGCGTTGCAGTGGCCAGCAGGCCCGACGGATCTTCAAATGTAAGCGTTGCAGAAACACGAGCCGTTTTATTCAAATCTTCAGGTGTGTGAGGATAGGTCACCAATGGTGGCCATGTTCCGATTTTTTTTGTGCCGTTTGTGACAATTTCACGTCTCCCGATATCCTTGAAAGGGCCGTCCTGTTCGCGATTTCTATAACCGGTCAACGTCCACAAGATTATGCTGGCCAACGACGTTTTTCCGGAACCGTTATAACCTTCGATGCACCAATTTTCAGAATTTACATCAAGCTCAAATGCTGGTCCGTCTGATATATTGAGACCTCCGAAACCTGTTGCCGTAATCCTTTTCAAACGCCACGGGCCACTTAACGCGTGTCCATCAGTATTGGTGCCGTCGTTAGCCGGATCGACGTCCACATCAAGCCAAGCAGCGGTGAGCCCGTCAAATAGAGATTCACTAGCACCTGAGACTTTATCTTGATCTTGCTCAATCAGATACTTGAAGAGGCGTCTTTGCGCCGCATTATCCAGATGAATAGATCCGGCTTTGTAGGCACCTGTGGCCTCCCATGAAAGGGCAGTTCCGCTCACCAAACATGTGCAAGCTTCCGAAAGCGTAATGGTCATCGGTATACTCGATCTTTCTAGCGGTTAACTAGTTGCCCAACGGCTTGCCGTTCTGGGCTTCGTAAATCCCGCGTGTAATAGGAAGCTTTTTTGTAGCAGTTTACATAGAAGGTTTCCATTTTATTGCGACGTGATTTGCAGGAGGGGTAATAAGGTCAGTAATCGGACCTGCCTGGAATGGTCATTTGGTCAAATCCGAGATTGGGCCAGCTTCGCTAAGAACTCAGAAAATGCCAGCTTCTCTCGCTAAATCAACTAATTAGGCATTGGTATGAATCTGCGCGGAAGGATGTCTGCTTCAGGGTGGCGATTCAACTAAAAGCGCAGCCGCAAGAAGCAGTTGTTTTCTGACAGTTCTGACATCAATTTTCTCCATTCTGAACGTCTACTTTTAATTGGCAGGCCATTTCTCGCGTCAGCCAAAAACCATGCGCGCCGATCAACCTGCACCCTCAACCACCAACCAGTATTCCATAAAACACAGGGGTGGCACGCCCCTCCCCCTTTCACCGCCACCCTGCGCCACCCCGCCACCCCTGCTCGCATGCTTCACTTGATATAGGCGCGAATCTACGCCTGTGTGATGTCTGATTGGAGGTGCAACTCATGCCCAAGCGAATACGATTAAACGAAAAATCAGTACGGGAGGCCCCGCTCGTAAAAGGACGGGATTACCAGATCTTCGATACCGAGGTGCGCGGCTTTGCCATTTGCATCTACCGATCCGGCAACCGGGCTTTTACGCTGGATTACCGCAGCGCCGGGCGGCAGCGTCGGATGACCATCGGACGCTGGCCGGAGTGGAGCACAACGGCCGCTCGGGAACGCGCCAAGGAACTACGCCGCGAGATTGATGCCGGGGCTGATCCTCTCGGAGAGCGGGAACAGGGGCGCGATGTGCCCCGTTTCAAGGATCTGATTGATCGGTATATCGAGGAACACCTCCCGCATCTGGCCCCAACCAATGCCTCGGATCAAAAATCCATGCTACGCAAGCTGGTTGAGCCGGACTGGGGCAATCGCCTTGTTGCTGACATTACATCTTCGGACGTAGAAAAGCTGCTGACCAAGATCGCTGCGGGTCGTGCCCGCCCCTCAAAAGCCAAACCGAATAATCGCGCCCGTAAACTGCAGGGATCAAAACCCACGCCCATTCGCGCCAACCGGACCGGCGAGGTTCTGCGAAAGATGTTCACACTTGCGATTGGCTGGAAGTGGCGGACCGACAATCCCGCCTCGGGCTTCCGGCGCCGCTTGGAAAATGAACGCGAGCGTTTTTTGTCCAAAGAAGAAATCGGAAAACTAGCCGAAGCCTTAGATCGCGCCGAAGATCAGCGCGCCGCCACCATCATCCGGATGTGCCTTCTGACGGGTGCGCGCGTCGGCGAAGTCCGCCAAGCCCGTTTCGAGCATTTTAATCTGGAACTTGGCAGCTGGTCCAAACCGGCAACGACCACCAAGCAACGCAAAGTCCACCGGTTGCCGATCTCGGACGAGGTGGCCGCGATTGTACGTCAACGCCAGCTGATTGTGCCAAACGGCATCCCGTGGCTGTTTCCGGGTGACGTGCCCGGCCAACCGGTAATCGAGATCCGGCGTTTCTGGCGCTCCATCCAGAGGGAGGCAAATCTGGAGGATGTGCGTATTCACGATCTGCGCCACACTTTTGCGTCGCTGCTGGTGAGCGGTGGAGCCTCGCTCGAGATGATCGGGAAACTGCTGGGTCATTCGCAATTGAAAACAACCCAGCGCTACGCCCACCTGATGGATTCACCCCTGCGCGCGGGCGTTGATGCTGTTGCCGACGCCTTCCGCCCCCGCCCAAAGCTTGTGCATAATGCTGACCAGGATCGAAAAAGCGCGTAACGGCGTTGGGCTTGTATTAACAGGGATCCCGCAACGCCTTCCAGATCGGATTGAGCCGCCGGCGTATGGTGCGCTCGTCCGGCACTTCGCCGCTCTTTGATCGCGCGATAAACCATTCCTGCATTTCGCCCACCCATGCGGCCTGCGTCGAGGGTACGCCCTGATCGTGCACCCGCCGGATCAAGGCGCGATACATACCGTCCCAGTCATATTTAGCCGTTGATCCGACGTGTACAGCGGGGCGTTGCAACAGGCTGCATTCTTCCTCGAAGCGGCGAACCTGATCAGCCATGATCACGAGATCCTCCAGGGTGATTGCAAGCCCACCCGCCGGCTCCGTCACGACAGACCAATCTTCAGCATCAACCCCCCTTATACGGCGCAGATGCCCATGAGACGAACCTGTGCCGCCTCGGCGAAACATCGGCAGGATGTCAGAGACCGAGACAGTCACAAACCCCGCCAGAAGCGCCTCGCCACACAGGGCGGGGCCGATCCCGGAAACAATGTCGAACCGGCCGACAGAGGCCCAGCCTGCAATATCCGACAGGCTACAGTCCCAGCGCGCCGCTGCCTCGAAAAGTGAATAATATGCCCTTGGTGGTAGACCCATCCCTACTCTGCCTTTCTGTATAGTTTATTCGCGCAACCTTTTTTGCTCGAGGTATGTTCACGATTTTTTATATTTGGTCCAACGCACCGAACACAGCAAAACACTCCGCTAAATAGCGGTTTCTACCGACATTTTATGAGATCGGTTGCCCCGTAATTCGGTCATTCAAACCCGATTCTACAAGCAATCTATTTACCATTTGTTTAACTATTATTCTTGACACAACTTACATCGCGATTCGCCCTTCGGTTGTTTGTATCAATTAATACTCTCCGCTATTAAACTCCTCAAATCCCATAAAATAAGGGGTGGCACGAGGGATGGCGAATGAACGCCACCCTACGCCACCCCGCCACCCCTGTTCATATGCTCTGTGCAGTTCACCGACATCAGCCCGCACAAATCCGTGCCCGGGCGTTGCAAAGGGGACAGACATGAAAAGAACGCAAACTGCATCTCTAGAACACTCCAAAGCCCTGCTTGCGGGGTGGATCAGTCGAAAGGAGCTGGCGGGTGAATTGAGCCTAGCTGTCGATACTTTGGCGCGCTGGGAAGCCCGTCGCGTTGGGCCACCTTGTGTGCGTGCCGGGCGAAAAGTGCTCTATCGCCGTAGCGCCGTGCAGGACTGGCTGCAGGCACAAGAGATGCCGCGGGCCAAAAAAGCAGGTGGCCGGCGATGAACGGCGCAAAGACGCTTGCCGAGGTCGCTGTTGAAGGCACTATGCAGTCTCACCCTCCGGAATGGCATGAGGATCGCCTGGCCGAGGCGCGTGGCATTGTCGCCGATGTAGCCCATCATCCCGACACGCTGGTGCTTCTGGCCTGCAGGGTGATCTGCGCCCACAGCCTTGATCCCCTTGAACGGGTCGAGGCGCTGGGCTTGATGAAGCTTCTGGCTACCACGACGCCCAACGCCTCTTCTCCCTGTGTTGGAGGTGCATCATGAGCCACCACGGAACCAACTGGGCCATCATTCAGCGCGGGCTTAAACCCACCACCAAGATCGTGCTCTGGCACCTCTGTGATCGCCACAATCCCGACTACGGCTGCTTCCCGACACAGGCGCGTCTGGCCCATGATTGCGAGATCAGCCGGGCGGGTTTGAACACACATTTGGGGCTGCTGGAAGCTTGCGAGCTTCTAAGGCGGGAGCGTCGAATTGATCCCGTCACCAAGCGGCAAATGTCGACCAGATACTTCCTCGGGTTCGAGGATGATTTTACGCCGATATCGGGAAATTCCGGCACCGGACCAGACGGCGATTTAGACGCCGATTTAGACGGTGGTTCAGGCAACGATTCAGACGGCAAAACCGAATCTTCAGGAGGCCAGATACTCGAAAAGCCGTGTCCGGAATTCAGACACGGGATTGCCAGCAAAGAACACCATGAAAACAAAGCTTTGGACAAAAATATAGGCGAAAAGCCGTGTCCGGAATCTGGACACAGAGCCGTGTCCAGAAAAACGCCCGACCCGTGTCCAGAAAATGGCCAATCCCGTGTCCAGAATCTGGACACTAACACTGTAAGAGAACCTTTAAGGGAACCAGTAAAGGAGGAGGAGGAGCGCGCGTGGGCGCGAGATGATTTTTTTGAAGAGTTTTTTGGTGAAATTCTCAAGGCGTTGGGCTTCAATTCGAAGGGCGTTTTGCCGGCCTGGTGGCAGGGGGAATCCGCCAAGGCGAACGTGCGGCGCTGGGGCGATGATCTCGGGCTGAGTGAGGAGCAGATTCTCGAGGTGGCCGCCGAGACCCGACGTGAGCACCCCGTCCCTCCCGACGGCCCCAGAGCGCTCGATCGCCCCATGGAAAGGGCCTCAGTACGCCACAGGAGTCCACCTGACGGGGTGTCGGGATCGAAACGATACCGAGGTAGGGATGAGCGCCAGACGGACTCACGCGCGAACCTAGAGCGGCAGTTGGAGTTTTACTCCGGCTTAGTGAATTCCGACAAATATTTGCCCAAAAACATGATTAGTAATCGCATGTGCAACGCGATGCTGGCGCATGGTCTCGTTACACCGGAACGGCTCCAGATGCGGGGTGTGTTATGACTTTGTATAGACGCATCAGCCGGAGCGGCACCCGTGAAAAACGCGCGTTGGGCGTACAGGCAATTCTGGAATGGGCGTTTCGGGTGGAAAAGGCCCGGCTGGAATTGCCACCGCCCAAGAATGCTGAAGAGGAAAGCTCCGGCTTCGGCATGGAATACGTTTTGATCCAGCGTGCGCAGCTTGGATGCCAGATCGATGGTGGTCGGTACAAATTGGGCAGTTACACCCACGTGGATGCCGAGGTTGTGGCTGCGACACTCGCGGGAATGCCCGACGCGTTGGGCGGGTTACAGATGGCCATTAGGGTGGCGGAGCTTGCACGGGCTGGAATGACGCCAGACTGGATGCCGGGCGCCGTACCGCGCTGCGTGCCGGTCGAGGTCAGGCGCAACCAGCATGGGGAACGGGCCGTGACCGAAGTTGTCGGTGTCGAGCGGGTGCAATATCGCGGGCGCTGGCGAACGGTTGAAGTTTTGGCTTGTCCGGTGACTTGGACCCCGCATCCCCAGTTGATCGAGAGTGCGCGGCGAGCCTACGGTGATTGGTGGGAGGCGCTGGGCTGGGTGCGCGAGGCGTTGCTTGAGGGTAGGATGTTACGGGATATCGAGGTGACGGGGGTGAGGCCGAAGAGGCGGCCATGGCTGTAATTTGCGGCTGCATCGCTCGCCAAGTCAGAAAAAAGCTCCGACGACGCCAATCAATCAAAGGCCTCGACCTCATGTTTACCACGTCATGGAAAGTAAATGCTCATCGCAACCAATAAAAAACAAAAATGACAGTTTGCTCGTAGGTTTTTTTGTGGATAGGAAAAGGTAATTGGTACGGGCATTGTATCATAGCTGACCAACTATATTTTTACGCTGAAGGTTAATAAGCTCATGGATGATTTCAAGTTTGACAAAATTTTGTGTGAATATTTTGGCGCGGAAAATGGCGCAGGTTCCAGAATAACACCAAAAGATGAGGGTCAAAAGGGACAGATAACAATAACCCAAAAGTTTGAGCGCCCAATATTTGAAGAGTATTTTGGCGACTTCTTGACAGGAAAAAAGGAAGATCTGGGAGATGCCTGCCTGAACGAGTTTAAGATTTTTCCTTCCGGCGAAACGGTTAGGCTTCCAATTCTGTTGCGACCCGGCGAACGGAGAAACGAACTGCGTCTTTATATGAAAGCAGGTTTGTTTCGACCAGCGTCAGATATGTTTTGGTTTGCCTATCTAAAAGAGGGATATTTGTGGTTGGGATCTTTATCCGAGGCTGAACTTAATCAAATTCGGATTGGCGCTTATTTAGACCTCCAAGACGGTATTCTGGAAATTCCAGAAGACAATTATCAAAATTTGGTCAACGATTCTAAAAAGCCAAAACAGATCACTCGAGAAGTTACCGCATATCAACGTGACCCTAATATAGCCAAGGAAGTATTGGAAAATTCCGACTATATTTGTGAAATATTTCCTGAGCATCCTAGTTTTATATCGAAAAAGTCTGGCAAACCATATTTGGAAGCACATCATTTTGTCCCGATGTTCGAACAAAGGCGTTTCCCAGATTACAATTTGGACGTCAAAGAAAATATCTGCATACTCAATCCTTATTCCCATAGACTGGTACACCATGCGAATTATGCTGATATTGAAGCCCACATAAAGAAACTGGCTGAACCACGAGAGGAATTTCTTAAGGGGTTAGGTCTTAGCGTTGACCGCGTTCTAAAAATTTATGAAGGAGTATAAGATGTGCCGCTTCAAATTCATCGACTCGCTGGACGGAATCGGCGACTTTCGTATGGCCTTTAAAGACCTGCTAGGCGAGTAAATATTTACCTTTGAAATTTGATCATCAAACGTAGGTAGTTCTCCAGCGAACGCTCAGCACCTGTCCAACAATCCATAAATCACACGGCTGGGAACGTGTAGCAAAATAGAATCAAACCTTCCGGTTATTCGGCACCAGGATCAAGCGTCCCACCGACACAATAGGCTTCCATCACCGAATGGATAGTGATGTACCGGCACTCGATTGTTGGAAATTCCTCAACAGGATCAAGGTTTGATTGGAAAACCCTTGCCGACGAAAACGGTCTTCCAGTGTCACTTCCCGCGGGAAAGGCAAAACAGTTTGAAACAGTCTCGCCAGACTTCACGACAGTTTTCAAGGTCATTTCATAATACAATTGCTTCACAATATCGGGCCAACCCGGCATGCTGCCTTTTCCGGTCGCTCCATAATATTTGGCATCGACGACTGTAAGATGGCTCCCCTCGCGAACAATAATATCGGTCTGCATTCCGCGGTCCGATATCTCGACCTCGCCGCTTCCAATCCTGACATATCCCGGCTTCGGTAGCTTTGCATTCCAGCCCTCCTCGACACCCGGCAGAACCTTGCGAAGCATATGTTCCCAAACGGTCGAAAAATCCTCCACGCCACAGACGAAACTCCCCTCTGATTGGACAGACGTTTCTTCAATATATGCGATCAGGGTTTTGGCCAGGAACACAGGCCGGTTAGCGTAAAGCGTAGGTAGCAGTGAGCGTAACGCGCTGGGCCATAAAAACCGTGGGGATGTTGGTTGGCGAAACGAGCGGAGTTCTCCGGCGCGGCTTTCGATACCTTCCAGCCACCAGGAATGTTTATCAATAATCTCTCCAAGAACAGCGGCCTGAATCTGTGCCAGAGGGTTTTCATGCGAGTCCAGAGTTCTGGTGGTACGTGTCTCGGGATAGACCGCGACACCACCCGCAGTCAGGAAGGGCATCTCTCGCACGATCGTTCTTTTCCAGTCCGGTTTGCCACTATTTCTTGAACCGTACCGTGCGCGCTCGGAATAAATGCCGTTATCACGTAAATCCTGTGCAAGTTCCGCTATCAGTGCGGCGAGAGTGGCGTTGTCACCGGCCGCGCGCGCGATTCCTTTACGGCTCTCCACTTCGCGCCCGAAACGCGCCAGAGTGCGCATCGTCAAGCCTGCTGTTTGTATATCGGTGCCGGTGTTTTGTTTCGAATGTCTTGGAAGGAAGAATACCGAACCATCAGAAGACACATTTGCCAACCCGCAGAAATGTACCGTTTCGCGCCTCTCTGTTTTCCCGATACCTCGATCCGCCAAAAGGTCGGCAACTCCGGGCTTTTCCTTTCTCAAGTGATTAACGGCGATGCGGTCAACCAGAATTTCGGGAAGCGGGTCCATTTCAGTCGTCAGTAGCAGGGGCAGCCAGCGGCGCCAGTTTGACGAGGAAACTGTCCGAGAAAATCGGCTTTCCTTCATCAACCCTACCTGACAGGCCCCCGTAGGTTTTAATACGGGCAGTGTTGAATACGACCTCGCGACCGTGGTGACGGAGAAGATCGTCCCAAAGGTAAATCAAAACCTTTCCAGGCAAAACACCGTCGTCGCCAAGTTCGGAATCTTTGAGAAACCACGGACCTACCAGTTTGTCTTCAGAGGTCGTAAGCTCGTCCGTCAAATGTTCGTTAAGGGCTTTGACAAAGGCTTTCCAATCGAGAACATATTCATTGCCGTCCTGCACGACGTTAATACCTCCATCCGGACCCGCATTATAATTGATACGAATGTATTTCTGTATCCAGCGCCTCCGGAACGCGGTGTCGAGCGGATATACTCCTTGATCCGCGCTATTCATTGTTGCTGCAATCCAGAGGTTGGATGGCAGCCGGATTTTTCCGGTTGTATCGTCTGTTTGATCCTCGAACCAGCTTTCAAACTCTTCGTTCGGGCAATTTACATCATACTCGCCCGTTCCATCCTCTTCCCTGTCCAGAAGCAGAAACAGATCACCAAAAACAGCTGCAGCCGGTGCACGATTCAGCTCTTCAATAATCAGCCAGACCTTTTTGTCCGGGTTATTCATGGCCTTAATCAATGCAACCGAAAACGGGCCAGGGGAGAACCGGTAAGAAATGTCGCCGCCTTCCCGTACGGGCTTTAGCGTTCCCACGAAATCACTGTTCTGGACATCGGGGTGAAACACCGTACGGATGACTTCATCTTTTTTCGACAGTGTGTCAACGGTGTGGCTTTTACCGGTTCCGGGCGCGCCATAGTAAATTGTGTTATTGCCACCGGTCTGGCGTTCACCAGCAGCTGCAGCGGGCACTTCGACTGGAACGGCTTCTTCAATCACAGCGCGCATCAGAGGTTCTATTTCTGTATTTTGCGCAAGCGCTGCGACCAGTTCTCCGCGTCGGGCGGCTCCCACAGCGAGCCATTGACCTGTTGTCTGCACGGCCGAAACAATCCAGTCAGTCCTGTTGAGTTTTTTTGCAACTCCCGACCAGTCAGGATCAGTCAGAAATTTGTCGAACCTGTCTATATCTGTAGCATCACCGTTCAGGATATCTTCGAGTGCTGCTTGCATTTTACTCTGGAAACCGGCACCGACTTCTGTCTTCCAGCCTCGGGAAGGCAATACCTTGAACACTTGTTTGGCATCTCCGGATGTACGAGTTGTAAAACCTATTTGTTTCGCAAGAGCATTAGCAATTTTCTCGTATTCTTTCAAAGCATTATAGTATGGAATGGCAGCCCAGCATTGCGGCAGCTCCTGGCTACTGATTGCAAGTGCCTTGTTTTCCGGCGTTGTGATTTTGAAAGTGTGGCTGCCTATAATTTCTACTTTGTCTGAAGACACAATTCCGAGATAGGCAGCCCGTATTTTTGCCCATAGACGGTCATCAATAATAACTTCGCTGGATGGATCATGAAGAGAGAGGCGTCTTCTGCCCTCCGCTATAATTTCTTGTAGGTCGGGTAGAATGGACATATGCGCCTCACGATCAATGCTGGTAATAAATCGGGATCATATGTTCGGAGTTCGTGGTTTTCCAGAGATTTCGCGGAATAGTTGTTTAGGGCTGCAAACAAACTGTTTGATGTCGTTGCTTAAAACAGCCGTATCCAGTGCCATTTTACCTTTCAAGGCGCACTCCCTAACCAGAAGAACCCTCCATCCTTCGCTTAGAAGTTGTTCCTGTTTTAGCTTATCACGCGCGATATTTCCCGAAATCTTCGCCTCCCAGAATTCGGTTCTGCTCTTGGGAAGCCGAAATAAGTGACAATTGTCGTGCCCATGCCAAAAGCAGCCATGAACGAATATGGCCACCTTGTATCTTGGCAAAACAATATCCGGTTTTCCTGGAAGATCCTTGCGGTGCAAGCGGAATCTGAACCCCGCGGCATGCAACATTTTGCGAATCTGTATCTCTGGCTTGGTATTCTTACCGCGGATGCCTGACATCATCAGGCTCCGCTTCTCTGGACTAACTATGTCAGCCACAATCGCTCGATCGGCCATTTTTGGTCGCAGTTACTTCGGCGAGATGCGGAAGCATCAGGTTGGCAATTGCGCGGATTACCGGTACCGAAACCGAGTTGCCAAACTGTCTGTAGGCTTGCGCATCGGAGACGGCACCGACGTTGAACTCCTCCGGAAACCCTTGAATGCGGGCGCATTCGCGCGGCGTCAGTTTTCGCGGATTGCGGCCGAGACCGGTCTGGTCAATCAGAATTTCGCTACCATCCTTGTAATAGCGCGCACTGATAGTATTGCAGTAAGGGCTGTCAGTATTGAACAGGCTGAACCCGAATCCATTACCCTTGGCTTTATGCTCTTTCAGACGGCGCTCGTGGCCCGCAAGCAGACGATCGGAAATGGTGTATTTTGGGTCGACGTCCGTGTTTGATTCAAGAACATCCCCAAGTCTGGTCTCCGACTGCATCTGCTCCAACTCGTCGAAAATGGCACCGACATCAACATCGGGAACGAGACCCCGATCGAAACCGATGATGTATATGCGTTCACGCTTTTGCGGAACACCGAAGTTGTTTGCCTTCAAAACACGGAAATCCACATGGTAGTCAAGCTTTGTCCCCAGACCGCGACGGGCTTCTTCCGACATCGGGATATCGGACGGGATTTCCGGAACGGTTTCGCCTCTAAGGGTCGAGAGGATCGTTTGCAGCGTGCGACCGCAATCGTGGCCCTTGAGCTGTTTAACATTCTCCAGCAGGAATGCTTTGGGTCTATGAGCCGCTAGAATTCTCTGGATTTCGAAAAACATTGTACCGCGCGTGTCGTTGAAACCCTGCTTGAGACCGGCTTGTGAGAATGCCTGACACGGAAACCCGGCTAGCAACACGTCGTGCTCCGGAATATCGGAAGCAGGTATTGTTGTGATATCGCCGTCCGGAAGCTCTCCGAAGTTTGAAGCGTAGGTTTTCTTGGAAAACTTGTCCCATTCGGAAGTGAACACGCATTTGCCGCCAGTTTCTTGAAATGGCAAGCGAATGCCGCCAATACCGGCAAAGAGGTCGATAAAGCGGAACGTTTGATTTCTCCGGTTATCCCTGAACGGAATGTTGACATCGAGCGACTGGATCAACTCGGCTTTTGAACTGGAAGGCCTGTGCTCTCCCCGCTCCCAGCCGCTGATTGTTCGCTCGCCCGAGGGTCCCATTCCAAGAAACTCTGCAAATTCCCTTTGGTTGAGACCCAGCGCCTCCCGCTTTTGACGTATAGTGTTCGAAAGGGACTGTAATTGGTCTAGCATGCTATTCTCCAGTAGTTACCGTCTTGTGCCCCAATAATATTGCCGGGTCAATTACTAGATAACATGGTGAAGAAGATTTGTGAACATTTCATGAACGTATGCTAATGTACCCACTGCACTGCGCTCCTAATAAGCTATCTAGAATCGATGCTCGAGAAGGTGATGACGGCAATCTGTTTCTAACGTGATCGCAACAAAGATTAAAGTAGGCAACTGGCTGCTTCCGGCCCTCAGCTGCCGCCCAACTTGGTCGTTGGTGTTGCAGCGCAGCTTCCCCAAACCCGACGTTGACACATGCCTACTGAGTCTGGTGCGCCTGAAACTCCAGCGCTGCGCAGGCAATGTCATGGGCGATAGCCAAAAGCCAAAGGCTTTGCTAGAAGGAATGAGAGTGAGATAGCACAATTTTCAGTTCGGCTGTTTTGACTTCAAAAAGGTGCAAGTGACTGGAGAATAGCTGCTCGCATATGAGATCGAAACCCTGCTAGGGTCATGACGGATGAGAAAATTTGGATAGTGAGGGTTGATGCCAGAGTTCGAGGAAAAGGAAATTCGAAAGAAGATTGGTGATGGATCAATCCTCGGAGTTTCGGTCGATACCGCAGTGTTCGATAAGTACGGATGCCACCTCGACCATCCTGTGCTTGCAACGCTAAATCAGTTTAAAGCAGTAGGGACACTGTTCCTCCTCTCTGAGGTAGTGGTAAGGGAAATTAGCTCTCATATCAGCTGGGATGCGTCGGAGACGCAACGAGCCTTCAAAAAGGCCCTGAAGGATCACAATCGGCGGTGGGGGTTGGGCAGGGATTTGGTCGGTTTGGGAGAGGACTTTCAAATCAACGTAGAAGCAAAAACCGCTGCTGACGAGCAAGTTGAAATCTACATAGACGCGATTGGCGCCGAAATCGTGCCTGTTGCAGGAAAGGGAGACTTATCTGCCGAGGTCTTTCGGCGATACTTCGACGTCATAATGCCCTTCGAGGCTAAGGATGCAAAAAAACACGAATTTCCAGATGCTTTCGCGTTGCTAAGTTTAGAGCAGGCTGCCATCGAGATGAATACACTGATACTGTGTATCAGTCCCGACAAGGGATGGGCTGCATTCGCTAAGGACTCAGCCTATCTCGTCGTGGTGCCGAAACTGGACCTCGCGCTGTCATGGTTCAATGATCCTGAAATGCTTCTGACCGAGAAGCTAATCGCCTTTTGGAAGGGTATAGCCCCGCCCGAATTGCCTCCCGAGATCAAAAGCGCTTTCGAATATTATCTGGATGGGTTCTGGTTTGAAGCAAGTTGCGAAAGTGGGCTGCATTACGAGTATGAACCGATCAGCGCTTCTATCCAGTATATTGATCACGGAATGATCGGAAAGCCGATCATAGTATCAAGCGAGCCCGAGCACGTCACGATGACGATCAAGGTTACGGCGAAAGTCGGCTTTGAAGCGAGCTTTGAATTTTACGCACATGACCACGCAGATGGCGACGATGTCCACGTTAGTTCGGAGGCCGCTTACATCGAAAAAGACGTTCCTTTTGAGATAACCCTCGAGGTCGACCGAGAAATGGAAGGGAACGATGTGGAGATCCTTGAAGTGACCGTTAATTCTGGTCCGCTGTCGGTCGATTTTGGTCATGTAGATCCATTTCCAGATGAAGACCCCACACACGAAAAATACTAGTTGAAGTAAAGTTGCTGCGGGTTCTGCATTTGTTGGGCGAGATATCGTTTGATACCCTGATATATCGCATCATTTCAAAACTTGAGTGGATGCAAGACCGACTGTACCGCCAACAAAAGCCATAATTACGAGTGCAAATGGACTCGGGTTTTTAGCGATCATTTTTGTCGCGCTTACAGAAATTACGATTCCTGAAAGTACGCCGTTTACCTGACGTGATGTCACCTTAAGTCCACCTGCCCAATTTGCGAAAACCTCACAGTTCTGCATCAGCACTTGGTATTGCCATTTTTCGATTTGTGATCGGGCCTTTTCAACGACCACATGCGCTGGAAAATCGGACTGTTGTTGCGCGTATCCTGTCTTTCTACCCATGACAACAGTATCGTAGGGCTCTTCCATCACAGTGCCGGTTCGTGCTGTGGCTGATATCAACATTGGCTTTCCCAGGTGGCACCTGCGGTCGCTTACAACTGATTTATGCTCGTAGTTGCCCATCGAGGTCAGGATCAGTTCTCCGGGCCGAAGGGTGTCTTCAAATGTCATGTTCAATCCTGTCATAATATATCCTATAGTTGACTTTATTTCGTAAATGCGTAATGTATCATTATCTTGTATAATATCCAATATGGAGAAATGTTATAAATGTCAACCGACAAAACTACATACTCGATGATCCTTTGCAGCTTGATGTCTCAGAGCTGTGGGCAGCAAGAAATTAAACAAAAAGATTTCTTTCAAGAATCTGGAATAGCAACGGGTACATGGTCGCGAATAATGCGTGGCCAAGCACATTTTCAAATAGAAGATGTGCGCTCTGCATGTCGCATTTTGAATTGTTCTGTTGGCGAACTGACATCGAAAGCTGACAGGATGCAGGTTCAGTTAGATAAGAAAGAAGGCGTCAAAGTGGTATCAAAAGAGGACCTTAAATCTGAAGGTTCACCTGCAGGGGCACTGATCGCCGGTGCCGCACTTGCTTTCCTTTTGCTGAGGCTTTCAAAGTAGGCTGTTGTAGTCATTGTTTTTTCTGATGACAGCCGACAAATCGCGAAATTGAGGTAACGGAGTGCTCACAGTGTGCGTTTTCTGCGGTGGCCCTCATATTGAGGGCCGTCGACACGAACGGCCCATTCCTGCCGTTCGACCCTCACCTCAGAAGCTGCGGCGCAGCCCGACATTGCCACCATTGGTAAAGCGGGCCAGTCGCAAACGGACTAGCCCGCCTTAAAAAGTATAACGCAGACTAACGAGAGATCACACCGTGCTCTGAATATGCATCCAAGAGCATCTTGGTATATTCGTGTGTGCTTGATGTTAGCTCACCTAACTCCGGCCACGCAAAGGGTGCAGTAAACAGCGAAATTTCCTGTTCAACCTCCAAGCCCAATAGCTCTGCAACTGCCAAGGCCTGAATGGGTTCTTTGTCTTCAGGCCATAGGTCTTCATCAAAGGTAATATAGACGACCTCGTTATCGATGAGACTGATCTGGGCCAACATGGCCCCCAACCGTTCGTTGGTATTCGCTGCCTCCTCCAACAAGGCGCAGCGGATCAGCATGGAAATATTTTCCTCGTTCAACTCGAGTTTCAGCCTTGAATCGACCAATAGGACAATCGGCTCCAAGCGCTCGCCCTGTTCCGGAATTTCGACGGGATGTGTCTTGCTATCATCTGACACGTAGGGTTCGGAGCGAATATGTAGTGGATTAGCGCCGCAACTTGGACAGTGCCAGAGATTCTGCGCGATCTGTTGCCCTGTAATTTCTCCGTCACACTCCCAGCAGTACCATTTGTCAAATACGCTACCTCCAAACGGATGACGAACCTTGCCATTGGCATCTGGTTTTGTGGATCTCCGAGACCAGTCCATAGACATACGAGCTCGGATCTGTTGGCTGTATGCCTGGGCGATATCGATCACCTGTTTAAGAAATTTGGATTCTTTGACTGGGCTTGTCTCGGCGTACCGCTTGTCGATTTCAACGAGAGGTGCCGCAAGCGGCGCTTCTGGAATACGAACTGTCCACCCTTCGCCGTAAACAACAGCATCTCCAAGAAAATTGCTGATTCGAAAACTATATTCACCGATTTTAGTTTCTTCGGTCTGATTCATGTCGTCAATTGGATCGAGGATTACGCCGTTTTCATTTTCTCTTTTGGTATGGAAAGATTTGCCAATAAAGGCTTCGATCTTGGAAAGCTCGTCGTCGCTCGGAGACCAATCGGTTTTGCTTGCGCCGATAAGGGTTTTCCAGTGGGCAAAGCCAAGTTCTTTCGCCACCACGTCCAGTGATTGGCTATGTACCAGCCTATTCGCCCGCGCATAACGCTTGGCAAAGGTTCGCAACTTTTTGATTCTATATTCGTCTGTCATGTGTCATCTCCTAATGGGATCTGACTAGGTGCCCGCTGCTAATCATTCCGTGCAATCGCACAGGGGTTTGCAAATGTAGGTTATAAGCGCTGCATTGCTTTGCATGACGGGCACACCGGCCTGCGTAGGGGCCTGCTGCAACCTAGACTTGTCAGCAAATGGTGTCAACGGCCCAAAGCCGAACTTTCGAGCGTCTCGCCTGAAACAGACTTGCCGAAAGAATTCGGCCGCGCGTCATCAACAAATAGCAATCAGTAGTGGCGTTCGATTTTAGTTCTAACCTTACTAATCAAATGCGCAAAATATGTAATTCAATAAACCATCCATCTCCGAAAATCTGGCACGCAATGCTTGCGGATCGCCACCCGCTTTCATTGCAGACAGAAAGGATTTCGTGGCATAGCCTTTGTCCTCAAGGGCACCCTGATATAGTTCAGCAGATTTATCCCAGCTCTTCCAACGGATTGGCCGCAGTTGGCCGCTATTATCTTTTAAAGCTTCTAGGCCAAGAAATAGTTCAATCGAACACGCCGAACCATTGACGTTCATAGTACGGAGCCCTCCAGGCCCAATGGTGGGATAGTTGTTCCCGACAGGGACATCTGGCAATGCCATCACCCGGAATGATGGGGGAAGACACACTGATCTATCTAAGATTCCTATCTGTTCCAAACCGGCCACGTCATTGTCGAACAACGCGATAATTCGCTGTGTCGTGCGAACCCCAGCAAAGGTTTTGACCATTTTCGTAACCATCGATGCTCCACCGTCAACCTTGAACTCATCAAAATCAACGAATTCGTACATATCCGCATATTCAGGGTAGATAGCTCGGATGGCGCTCGACAGAATTTTTGTGTCCGACGATCCTTCGGTCAATATCAGCACATTGCCAGTTGTTTTGATAAAATCGAGGTCAGTGTCGTGAGGCTGCAGATTTAGATTGGCATGAAGAGGCAGGCTTGGGTCAAACTCGTCATAGGTAGATGTGAAATCCGTCCAGACTGCTTCAGGCTTATAGACGTCAATTGTAAGTGCCAAGTCGGCAAACATATCGTTGAAATCGAATAGGTGTACGCTGCCCCACCTAAGCATATGTTTCAGTCCTAGTTGCTCCTCGCGATCCGTCCATTCTTCAAATGTTAACCCCTTTTGCGCTTCAATTTCTTCGTCAAAATCTGCATGCCCTGCGCCGCTAAGTTCTTCGACTTGGGCAATATGGCGCGCATACGCTCGTTCCCACAACTCCCTGCAACTTTTCACAGTATAGCCTTGGAATCCCATGCGGCGGCGAACCTTTTCAGCAGGAGCATATAGATATCGTAGTATGGTATCTTCATCATCGTACCATTCCCGCACCTTGTCTCTAACGATGGGGTGAGCTTCTGCTATCGTTCGTTCGTAAAAATCGCTATCGGAAAAACAAAGCGAGCAAGCCATCTCCCAGTTCATAGCAAGATCGCTGAATGGCTGACTATCAACATAAAAATCACGCTCGTCGCTCATTGGTATCTATCCTAGTTTAGAAAAATGGACCCCGGCCATAAATTCAGAGTTTGTGCGGCTTGGCAACTTGGAACGTTCCTCAATGGCAAACCACATTTCTGCAAGGCCCCCTTGTGCGCATTACCGACATAGAAGCTCAGCAGCGAACGGCGCCTTTCCGCCCAAATCAACATTTCAATTGGATCAAGAACAATGGTTAGATTGAATCGGGCGCGGGTATTTCGCGATCACCAAACTGCTTTATACAATTGACCCACAACCCTGTTGACAACTCTGCCCCTCTTGACTCATACATACATCATCGAAGAATAGCGCCCGCAGGAATCCCTCGCGGGCGTTTGTCGTTTCCACCCATCCCCCCCACCAATGGTTCCTCCCGGGGCCCATTTGTATACGGGGGGGCTAGGCGCGGCATTTCGCTAGCGCGTGCAAGTTTCACCGGGGAATCCACTTGGAATCCACCCCATCGAAAATCCGAGTGATAATCGTTATATAACAGATAGTTAAATGGTGGCTAGGGTGGATTCTACAGGGAATCCACCCTAGCCAAAAAGAATCCCACTACGATTATGTAGAATCCACCCTGACCAGCACGAAAAGAGACATCACATGGACCTGGTATTCGCGCCCAGCGAGATCGAAACATGGCCAATAGATCGGCTCCACGTTTACGCAAAAAATGCCAAAATGCACGGGTCTGACCAGGTCGCAAAGATCGCCGCCAGCATGGCAAAGTTCGGTTGGACGGTGCCCTGCATGGTCGCCGACGATGGCGAGCTGATTGCCGGCCACGGCCGTGTTCTGGCCGCAACATTGCTAGGGCTAACAGAAGTACCTGTGATCCGCCTTGGCCACCTTGATGACGCCGAGCGGCGCGCCTACCGGATTGCCGACAACAAGCTGACCGAAATGGGCGAATGGGATGACGCGCTGCTGCGCGAGGAGATCGCCGGTTTGCTGGCGGAGGATTTCGACCTGTCATTACTCGGTATCGCAGACGAGGATCTGGATGCCTTGCTGCGGGATCCAGACGAGATGGATGGGGACACGGAGGGCGAGGATGATATTCCCGATACACCAGTGGTGCCGGTGTCCGTTTCCGGCGACATCTGGCAGATGGGATCGCACCGGTTGATCTGCGGTGACAGTACATCCGCGGATGTTATCGGTCGGCTTCTCGGCGAGGTAAAACCGCTGTTGATGGTGACCGACCCGCCCTACGGCGTCGAATATGATCCGGGGTGGCGTAACAAAACCGGTGCGACGAAAACAAAACGCACCGGCAAGGTTCTGAATGATGATCGTGCCGATTGGCGCGAAGCCTGGTCCCTGTTCCCCGGCGATGTTGCCTATGTTTGGCACGGGGCTTTGCACGCAGCCACGGTGGCCGAAAGCCTCGAGGCGGTGGGCTTCAAGGTCCGCTCGCAAATCATCTGGGCTAAGGACCGGTTGGTATTGAGCCGAGGGGATTACCACTGGCAGCACGAGCCCTGCTGGTACGCAGTTAAGAAAACCGGCAAAGGTCACTGGGCGGGGGATCGCAAGCAAACAACGCTCTGGCAGATCGCCAACAAGGATCAGGACGCCGAGACGGTGCACGGGACGCAAAAACCGGTGGAGTGCATGCGCCGCCCGATCTTGAACAATTCCAGCCCGGGTCAGGCAATTTACGAGCCGTTTATGGGATCCGGCACGACGCTGATCGCGGCGGAAACCACTGCGCGGGTCTGCTTCGGGATCGAACTGGATCCTGCCTATGTTGATGTGGCTGTCGAGCGCTGGCAGCAATTTAGCGGCGAGGCCGCGGTGCTGGACGGGGATGGTCGAAGCTTTGACGAGATCAAAGCGGCGCGGGTTGCAGCATGAGACAGTCCCGTGCCATGTCGTTTCTTGAAGCTATCGCAAATGTAGTGATCGGTTACATCGTAGCGGTGTGCACACAAATCCTGATCTTTCCGGTGTTCGGTTTGCATACGACGCTGTCCCAGAACCTGAAGCTGGGCACCGCCTTCACGGTTGTTTCGATTCTGCGCAGTTTTGCATTGCGGCGGTTGTTCGAAACATTCCGTGTTCGTAACCCCCGATAAGAAAACGCCGCCCCATCAGGACGGCGCCGTTACGAAAGCTCAGCCGATGCGATCTCAGCTGATGCGGTAAACCCGCCCTCTTCCGTCAACCTTTTCGGAAACCACAACCAGTCCCAGCTTTTTCTTCAAGGTCCCCGATATTGCCCCGCGCACCGTATGGGCCTGCCAGCCGGTAGCGGCAACGATTTCATCAAGGCTGGCTCCGGTTGGAGTTTCAATCAAATCAATCAACTGAGTTTGCTTTGTTCCACCACGCGGTTTCGCTGGCTTATCCTCGACCGTGTCTACAACAGCTTCACGCGGGCCATTGCGCAGCTTTGCGATGGCTTGCACCACAACCGGATCAACTCCGATAGCGGTTAGACCCGCGCTTGTCGCCACCAGCGTTGTACCGCAACCATCGCCGGTTTCACGCCAGAGCGCCTCACGCTTGTCAATATTGGCCTCGACCTCCTCGATAAGCCCACGCTCCATCATCATGCCAACGACCTTTTTGGCAACCGCGCCATGCAGGCCTTTGGGTAGCGGCATCGCGAGATTTCCTGCGCGCCGTGATGCAGCGTTCAGGATGCGGGCTTGGGTGTCGGTGAGTTTGGTCATGAATTTGGCTCCGTGGTTTTGCTGCGCAACCGATCGCGCCGCTTCTGTATCCGAATTCGCTCTAACGCGAATTGTAATCAACTTAATACCAAGCAATATCATTGCTTTAATCACTATGAGGATTGGTCATGCAGGGAATGAGCGAGAGGGAGTATTCCGCCCATTCAAAGCTCTCGCGCGGAGCTATCCAGAAAGCAAAACGCAACGGCCGCATGGTGCTTTATGGTGACGGGTCCATCAACGCCGCCGCCTCGGATGCGCGGCGCGCCGGTACGACGGATCCCGATCAACAGCGCCGATCCGTTGCTGGCAGCGAGAGCAGCATCAGCGGTCCGGCCGAGAGTTCATCCTACCTCAAGGCCCGCACGGCGCTGACAGTTTATCAGGCACAGGAACGCCAGCTTTCGATCCAGAAGAAAAAAGGCGCGCTGGTCGATCGCGCCCGCGCCGAAACCCTGGTGTTCCGGCTGGCACGACAGGAACGTGACGTCTGGGTCACATGGCCCGCCCGCGTAGCTGCGTTGATGGCGGCGCAAGTATCAGCCGAGGTGGAAGCGGCGTCAGGAACACCGGTTTTAATCGAGGTTGCAACCATGCAAAGGGTGCTGGAAACCCATGTCAGAGAGCAACTCGACGCCCTTGCCGATCTCAAGGTTACCCTTGGATGAGGAGGCATTCGCACACGATCTGAGCTTTGATGGTTCGGAAGATATTCTCCGGTCGTGGCGACGCGGCATGCGGCCCGATCCGGATCTAACGGTTTCGGAGTGGGCGGATCAGCATCGCTGGTTATCCTCGCGCGCCTCGGCCGAGCCCGGTCGATACCGCACGACCCGCACACCGTATTTGCGCGAGATCATGGATGCGCTCTCGCCCAAACATCCGGCACAGCGCATTACTTTTATGAAGGCCGCGCAGGTCGGCGCGACAGAAGCCGGTAATAACTGGATCGGATTCGTAATCCACCATGCCCCCGGTCCAATGCTGGCGGTACTACCAACTCTGGAGATGGCCAAACGCTCATCGCGCGGGCGGATTGATCCGCTGATCGAGGACAGCCCGGCACTCAAGGAACGGGTTAATCCGGCACGCTCGCGCGATGCGGGCAACTCGATGCTTTCCAAGGAATTTCCGGGCGGCATTTTGGTACTGACAGGGGCGAACTCGGCCACGGGCCTGCGCTCGATGCCGGCGCGCTATATTTTTCTCGACGAAGTTGATGCCTATCCGGCTTCAGCAGACGAGGAAGGTGATCCGGTTTCGCTGGCGGAGGCCAGAACAACCACCTTCGCGCATCGCCGCAAGGTGTTCATGGTTTCAACCCCGACGATCAAGGGGTTAAGCCGGATCGAGCGCGAATACGAGGCATCAGACCAGCGGCGTTATTTCGTGCCCTGTCCGCATTGCAACCATATGCAATGGCTTGAGTTCGAACGCTTGCGCTGGGCCAAGGGCAAGCCGGAAACAGCCGCCTATCATTGCGCTGGCTGCGAGGCTCCGATTGCCGAGCACCATAAAACCGCGATGCTCGAGGCTGGAGAATGGTGCGCAACCGCAAAGTCACAGGACCCGCATTCCATCGGATTTCACATTTCGGCGCTATATTCGCCGATCGGCTGGAAGAGCTGGGAGCAGATCGCACGCGACTGGCTGGCGGCACAAGGCTCGGAGGATATGCTGCGCGCAGCCCGTAACACACTTTTTGGCGAAACATGGGTCGAGTCCGGCGATGCACCGGAATGGCAGAGATTGTCGGAGCGCCGCGAGAACTACAGTGCGCAAATCCCCGAAGGCGGGTTGTTTCTCACTGCCGGCGTCGATGTGCAAAAAGACCGGATCGAGGTTGATGTCTGGGCCTGGGGTCGCGGGCTGGAAAGCTGGCTTGTCGATCACATCGTCATTGCTGGCGGGCCGGACCATGCGCAAGCCTGGGACGAGCTGACAAAACTACTCGGCCAAACATGGCAACACGCCAATGGAGCCGTGATGCCTATTGCAAAGCTGGCGATTGATTCCGGGTATGAAGCAACCACCGTTTACACTTGGGCCCGCGCGCAAGGCTTTGAACAGGTCGCCCCGATCAAAGGGCTGGAAGGGTTCAATCGTGCCACGCCGGTTTCGGGTCCAACCTACGTCGATGCTTTGAGCGGAGGCAAACGCCTGCGCCGCGGCGCACGGCTCTGGTCGATCGCCACGGCCACGTTCAAAACCGAGACCTATAGGTTTTTGCGACTGGAACGGCCGAGCGACGAGGACCGTGACCTAGGAATATGCAATCCATCCGGCACCGTGCATCTGCCCGACTGGATCGACACCGAATGGCTTAAGCAACTGGTCGCCGAACAGCTGATCACAGTGCGCAACAAGCGCGGATATGCCCGACAGGAATGGCAAAAGATGCGCGAGCGCAACGAGGCGCTCGATTGCCGCGTCTATGCCCGCGCTGCCGCATGGATTCTTGGAGCTGATCGCTGGGACGAGGCAACCTGGCGCCGCCTTGAAGAACAGGCGGGCGTGGAAACACGCCAACGCACCGAAACACCTGAAGCAACGGCTTCAAGTCCGGCTCCTGTGGCAACTGCCGGAACACTGGCGACACCGCGACGCAAACGGCGCGCCTACACACCAAGATTTATGAGGGATTGAAATGGAAATTGATCGAATGCGCACCCTGCTCGATGCGCTGCAGGAAGCGCGGTTCGCAGGTGTGCGCGCCGTGAGCTACGACGGGCGCACCATCACCTACGGTTCCGACAGCGAACTGGCGGCAGCAATCGCCAATCTGGAAAACCGGATTGCGGCGGCCAGCGGCACAAAACGACGCCGCCGCTGGGGCACTGTGGCCTCTAAGGGGCTTTAGGCAATGATACTGGAAGGGTTTCGCCAACGGCTCGGGGCGGTGATCGGTGGATTTGACGCCGCACAAATGCACCGGCGTTTACGCGGATTTCGGGCATCACGCCTGCATGTAAACACGCTGATTGCAGGCGCTGGTGACACAATTACGGCGCGCGCTCGATGGCTGGTGCGCAACAACGGGTACGCCGCCAACGCTCTCGAGGCTTTTGCCGGTAATGTGGTCGGCGATGGCATTAAACCCTCCTCGTCGATTGCCGATCCCGCCCTCAAAGAAGATCTACAATCGCTCTGGCTGGCCTGGACCGATGAGGCCGACGCCGAAGGTCTGACGGATTTTTACGGGCTGCAGCGCCGCGCCGCCCGTGAGGTGTTTTTGGCAGGCGAAGTGTTCCTGCGTATCCGGACACGACGTGCTGCGGACGGGCTAAGCGTTCCCTTGCAACTCCAGATGCTCCCCGCCGAAATGTTGCCGCTCGAAATGAACCGCGAACTTTCCGGCGGTGGGCTGATCCGCCAGGGCATCGAGTTTGATCGCATCGGGCGGCGCGTGGCCTATCACTTTTTGCGCCGTCACCCGGGCGATATAACCGACCCCGGACTTGCAGGGGAAACTGTGCGCGTGCCCGCCGCGGACGTGATTCACGTGATTGATCCGGTTGAGGCCGGACAGCTGCGCGGTGTCTCGCGTTTTTCCCCTGCCATTGTAAAACTCTTCACGCTGGATCTTTATGACGATGCGGAATTGGAGCGCAAAAAAACTGCAGCAATGTTTGCGATGTTCATCACCTCGCCGGCTCCGGAAACGCCGCTGGAACCGACGGACGAGGATCTCGAGGTCGAGCCCGGACAAATCGTACGCCTTGATCCCGGCGAGGATGTTTCCACGCCTGCCATTCCGGATTCCGGTTCTACCTACGAGCCGTTCCAATACCGCACGTTGCTGCAAATCTCGTCAGCTCTTGGCATTCCCTACGGGTATCTCACCAACGACACCGCCAAGGGCAACTTTTCCAATACACGGATTTCTCTGGTGGATTTCCGTCGCCGGATTTCGGCCTGGCAACACGGGGTGCTGGTATTCCAGATGTGTCGCGCTGTCTGGACCCGCTGGATGGATGTGGCTGTTCTATCCGGTGCGCTGGACCTGCCCGATTATGAAAACCAGCGCCGCCAATACCAGACCTGCACGTGGCTGCCGACAAAATGGGACTGGGTTGATCCGATGAAAGACGCCTCGGCCGAAATCCTGCAAATCGAGGCCGGCCTTAAATCCCGAACACAGGCGCTTTCGGAACGGGGCTACGACGCCGAGCAGGTTGATCGCGAGATTGCTGCCGAGCGGGCACGTGAACATGATCTGGGGCTGGATTTCCGCCGCCCGGGATCACCGGCACAGGCACCGGGCGAGGGTGGAAACAAGAACAATGATGAAGACGGTGAAAGCGAAAGCGATGACCCGCAATCCGGCAAACGCAAATCAGACATCGAGGCAGACAATTGATGCACCATGCACAGATAGCGCAGCGCGCGTTTAATACGCCGCTGATGGTAGAGCCCTCCAAGGCGCTGGCGTTTCTTTCCGGGCTTGGGCCACGGATTACGGGGCGGGAGATCAGGTTTCAGAGGGATACGGTTGACGATGGCGAACTAGCGAACGCCGTGCCACCTGCGCGCGCCTCGCTCATTGGTGGCGAGTTGGCAGAAAGGGCGCGCGATCGCGGCACCCAACCGTTCGCTCTGATCGACGGGATTGCCGTTGTTGAGATTGCCGGCACGCTGGTGCATCGCGGGGCCTGGATCGGGCAATCCTCGGGGATCACATCTTATGAGGGGATTGCGGCACAAATCGACGCCGCCCTTGCAGACACCGCTGTGCGCGGCATTGCGCTCGAGATCGACAGCTTTGGCGGCGAGGTAGCAGGCGCCTTCGATCTCGCTGATCGCATCCGCGCGGCACGGGAGCAAAAACCTGTTCATGCTTTTGTCGCCGAACACGCCTTGTCGGCAGGCTACATTCTGGCCTCGCAAGCCAGCCACATCACCCTGCCACGGACCGGTGCGGTCGGCAGTATCGGTGTCGTTACTCTCCATTCAGAAATGAGCGGCATGCTTGATCAAAAAGGTATCAACGTCACGCTGGTCCATGCGGGCGCGCACAAGGTTGATGCCAATCCGTATGAGCCGCTCCCCGAGGATGTCCGGGAGCGCATGCATTCAGAGCTTGAAAGTCTGCGAACACTCTTTGCCCAAACCGTCGCCAAAGGGCGCGGAAAATTGCTCGATGTAGATGCCGCACTCGAAACAGAGGCAGCGGTGTTTCGCGGTGTTGAGGCCGTGACGGCCGGACTGGCCGACGCCGTGTCCGACCCTCGTAGTGCATTCCTCGCCTTTGCCGAAGACCGACATGACCCGGGCGCAATTGCGTTCCTGCACGCGACCTCCCGAATTCCCCAATCCAGAACCCGAAAGGAAACTACTATGAAACCCAACTCTGAGCCTGCCGATGAAACAGCGAGTAAAACACCTGAGGTGCAAACACAGGCACAAACGCCAACAGAGGCGGCAGCACCGCTTGCCGCAACTCCAGCGCAACCGCTGTCACAACCGGCAATACCGGACACGCCCAACGCCGCCGCACCTGATGCCGAGGCCATTCGGATCGAGGCCGCCGAAGTAGCGCAGGTTTGCGCGCAAGCCGCACGGCTCGGCGTCTCGATCGATACTGCCGATGCCGTGAAACGCGGCCTCAAACCCGATGCACTGCGCTCTCAAGTCCTCGAAAATCTGGCCGCCGCCAGTGACGCAGCTTTGATCGTTGCCACTGCCCCCGCGGCCGCCGCTGCAAAAGACAGCCCGCTTGTAGCCGCCGCTAAAAAAGCTGCTGCCGAGGCAAAAACCTGACGCCACGCGTTACCTCATCATTCCCGAAAAACAAAACACGGAGACTAAACAATGGCCCCGCTTGTCCAACCCGCCAGCCTCGGCGATGTCCTCAAATACGAGGTCAATCCCAACTACACACGAGAAACCATCACCCTCTTGGCCGGCATAGCCTATCCCGTCGGCTCGGTCCTCGGGCGCATCACCGCCAGCGGCATTTATACCCTCGCGAGTGACGCCGGAGTGGACGGCGCCGAGGTTGCTGCCGCCGTCCTGCTTTTCAGCGTCGATGCCATGCTGGCCGATACCGTGGGCGTCACCACTGTCCGCGGGCCCGCCATCATTTCTCGTGCAAGCCTCACTTACGATGCCAGCGTCGATGACGCCGCCAAAACCGCCACCAAAATCGCCGAGCTCGCCGCTCTGGGCATCATCGCCCGCGATACTGCCTGATCCATCCCCCGCCAAAAAAATAAATTCCGGAGAACCCCATGACCCTCACCCGCAATCCTTTTGATGCTGGCGGCTATTCGTTGGCCGAGATGACGCAAGCCATCAACCTGCTGCCCAATCTTTACACCCGCCTTTCCCAGATCGGGTTGTTCCGTTTTGAGGGCGTTACCCAGCGCTCCATTATCATCGAGCAATTCGAAGGCGTCCTCAGCCTGCTGCCATCCGTGCCCCTTGGCAGCTCCGCCACTGTTGGCAATCGCGAGGGGCGCTCGATGCGATCCTTCGCCCTGCCCTGGATCCCGCATGACGATGTAATCCTGCCCGCCGATATTCAGGGCATTCCCGCCATCGGGGCATCGGACGCTGCCGACCCGCTGCTCATGGTGATGAACCGCAAACTGACGCTTATGCGGCGCAAGCACGCCCAGACCCGCGAATACATGGAGATGAATGCGCTACGCGGTATCGTCAAGGACGGGGCCGGCACCACACTTTACAATTATTTTACCGAATTCGGGTTGGAGCAAATCTCGGTCGACTTTGTGTTCGGCACGGCAGGCACCAACGTGCAGGGCAAAGTGCGTACAACGCTTCGCGGGATCGAAGACAGTCTCCTTGGGGAAACAATGACCAGCGCTTACGCACTGGTGAGTTCCGAGTTCTTTGACAAGCTGATCTCGCACCCCAAGACAGAGGACGCCTACAAGTTCTTCTCGGCAACCGGTGGCCAGCCACTTCGCGACGACATGCGCCGCAGCTTCCCTTTTGCCGGTATCCTGTTCGAGGAATACAATGGCAGCGTCACACTCTCTGACGGTAGTTCCGAGCGGCTGATCCCCGCCGGCGAAGGCATCGCCTTCCCGCTCGGGACATTCGACACCTTCACCACATACGGCGGACCTGCCAACCTACTCGAGGCAGCCAACACCGTCGGCCTGCCGCTATACGCCCGCCAGCATCTGGATGAAAAAGGTCGCTGGATCGATCTGATGACCGAGGCGTCCGTCCTGCCGGTCAACAAACGGCCGCGCCTTGCGATCCGCCTGCACAGCTCGAACTAGAGAGGCATCCTGATGAACGCCTTTGCTGCCGCCATGGACCGGATTTTTGGAAACACCACCATGGCGGTGGATGCTTACTGGATATCAACAGGATCCACAGAAGAACACGCCATTCGCGTAATCCGGCGTGCACCCGACGAAATCAGCAGTTTTGGATCTGCACGAATTCTCAGCGATACTACAACCGTTGATGTGCGCACGTCCGAGTTGGCAAATCCCCGCCCGGATGATCTGATCCTGTTTGGAACCGAAAGCTTTGTTATCCAGGGCGAACCTGTGCGCGATCGCGAGCGGCTGGTCTGGACGCTGGATCTGCGGCCGGCATGAAACTGAAGCTTGATGTTGATCCAGACCTCGCCGCCATGTTGCGGGCGGAGGTGCTGGCAGGCGAAAGGGCCGTGACGTCCGCGATGCGCGAAGCTGGCGGGGAGTTGAAAAACGACTGGCGCGGTCAAATCACTGGCGCGGGTTTAGGGCAAAGGCTGGCACGCACAATCCGCAACAAAACCTATCCGGAGCGGGGCGAGAGTCTGGACGGGGCCGCCTTCATCTGGTCCAGAGCCCCTAAAATCATCCACGCCCATGATCGCGGCGTGCATATTCGATCAAAACACGGGTTCTATCTGGCCATTCCGACCGAGGCTGCCGGAACAGGTCGTGGTGGGGCACGACTGACGCCGCTGGAATGGGAGCGACGGCGTGGTCTCAAGCTGCGGTTCATCTATCGACGCAGTGGCCCGAGTTTGCTGGTGGCGGAGAAGGCACGGATTAACGCACGCGGGACCGCTGTGGCATCGCGAGCAAAGACCGGGCGTGGTCAGGTCACGGCCCCGATTTTTATTCTGGTGCCGCAGGTGAAATTACGCAAACGGCTTGATCTGGCGCGCGATGCGGAAAAGGTGGCGGGGCGGGTGCCGGGATTGATTGTGGAAAAGTGGGTGGAGGGAAGATGAGGGAGCATTATTGTTTGGTACAACTTCCGCAATGCGGACTTTGATGCCGTTCTCTTGACCCGGCCGAGTGTCAGCTCTCAGTGGCTGAGTGGCGAAGCAGTGGTCAGCGATCCAACTCATACGGCTAGGTTTTGATCACGCACAATACGTTGCGGTCATACGCGCGCATGCACAACATGAGAGACATGCGGGAATGCCAAGGCGTAGCCGTCGTAGTAGGAGCCAAAGGTATTAAGAAATTCCTGAAGAAGCTCCCGCCGCGTTTCCTCTGGCAGCTCTGATATCGCGTCTGCGGCGGGCGTTGAAGACATGTTCCCTGCTACAAAAGCTTTACCGTCCGAGTGCCGCAGCGTGAGTGTAACACTCTCAATGTTGATTTCGGAAAAACCAGCCTGAGCAAACAAATCGTAAATCATATTAGAATCCGACAAGCTACAAACCGCCCGGATTGCATTTGCAGCATCTTCGCCAATGTAACGTGTGAGGATTTCTATCTGGCCATTCATCAGTGGATTGTGTTCAAGACTTTGAGCCACACAGATCACACACCGACCGCTGAGGCTCAAAACACGGCGAAACTCTTTCAGGGCAGAAAGCTTGTCCGGAAAGAACTGAAGACCTTGTTGGCAAAAGACAGCGTCGAAGCTAGCGTCGCCGAATGGCAGACTTCCCACATCCGCTTCGATCCAGTCGATCAGCTTACCTTCTTCTTCTGACTTTGATTTGGCTACATTCAGCATTCCGACGTTAATATCGGCACCAACCACCTTTGCATCTGGCCCCACTCGATCAGATGCCATCCTCGCCACAACTCCCGTGCCACAAGCGGCGTCTAGGACAGCTTCACCAACGATAAGTTCAGCACGATTCAGTAACTCCTGTGCCCATGGAACGAATATGACCGGAACTAAGTTCTCCTCATAGCGCTCTGCGGCTCCGCCAGAGACTTGCCATTTTGAGTTGGCCTCCATTTCATCTTCCTTCCCAATAGATGTTTACCGCGACTGCACTATGTCGAACATAAGTATCGTACCAGGAAATCATCTTTTTGCCCAACAAACGTGTTCAGCGGACATTAGTTACACTACAGAAAAAACTTCACTAAGGGCTTGTCTTATGTTTTCTCCATCGATCTGCAAAGATTGAGCCATTGCCCACCAAGCCAATTTTAGCGGGTAATGGTGGCGGCTGGATCGGTATGGGCTTGGTCTTAAAGGACCGTTTTAGAGTATGATCAGCCGCCGTCTTCGCATGAGGCCTGAACGGATACGCAAGCCATGGGCTTGCATGACAAGCATAGGACATGACGATGATGACAGATAATAGCATTGGTATCGATATTTCGAAGGATTTCCTGGACGCCCATCGACTAAGTGATGGAGCGGCAGCGCGATTTAACAACTCACCTGCTGGTTTCCGAACCTTATCAACATGGCTAGCCGATGGCATGCCGACCCGCGTCGTGTTTGAGGCCACAGGAGCGTATCATAGGAATTTTGAGCGAACCTTTTCAGGTCAGCTCCCCTTGGTGAAGGTCAATCCCTTGCAGGCGCGACGGTTCGCTCAAGCCTGCGGGACCAGGGTCAAAACGGATGAGGTTGATGCACGCATGCTCGCAAGTTTTGGGAATGCTCTGGCCTTAGAACCGGATCTACCCATCGATGGAAAGCAATTTGAACTCAAAGAGTTATTCAGTTCCAGGGGGGCACTCATTAAGGATCGCACCCGTTTGACCAACCGCCTACACACGCAAAGCCTTGCACTCGTGAAGCGGCAGACTAAAGCGCGTATAGATCAGATAACACGTCAGTT
>MAAC01005954.1_pt1 | contig 54383 bp, 58 predicted proteins | sample 1115981 | NCBI WGS metagenome assembly MAAC01 (sample SAMN04961126, study PRJNA320927) | seawater metagenome | isolation source: sample BD02T64 sea water enriched with oil for 64 days | place: USA:Gulf of Mexico | collected 2013-07-27 | reverse complement strand
ATCCTGCCTCGTTGGATCGTTGTGAGTAAGATTAAAGACGAGATCTAAACATGTAGACCCTTAGGCAGAGTGCTGGCGGACGCGGGTTCGATTCCCGCCGCTTCCACCAAATGAAGGTTTTAACAAGACCTATAAAGCCCGCAAGACCACGTCATTACTGGTTTTGCGGGCTTTTTTGTGTCCGGTGACATCCTAGGAGGTTTGGTGATATCCGGTTTTTTTAGTAGTATTCATAGTAGTACCAGGGCGGTACTACTAAAACCAGTACTACTAAAACCAGTACTACTAAAACAGGCAATACCACTAAACATGGCCAGGACAACCAAACCTCTTACCAATACCGAAGTTAAGCAAGCTAAACCTAGGGACAAGATGTATACCTTATCTGATGGCGGCGGCCTTCAGCTGCGTATTAAGCCTAACGGGTCAAAGCTATGGTTACTTGACTACTACCGACCGTTTACCAAAAAGCGAACAAGTCTAAGCTTAGGCACTTATCCAGATGTAACGTTGGCAAATGCTCGACTTGGCAGAGACAAAGCCAAAACCTTGCTTGCGAGTGACGTAGACCCGCAGCATCACAGAGACGAACACGCCCAACTAGCCAAAGAAGCAGCCAACAACACGCTAAAGGAAGTTTCACTCAAATGGCTCAAGATAAAGCAAACCAAGGTTTCTGAAGATCACGCTCAAAAGTTATACCGCTCACTCGAACTTCATGTAATGCAAGAATTGGGTTCCACTCCAGTGGACAAGATAAGAGCACCGCAAGCAATACAAGCCCTCAAGCCATTGGCAGCACAAGGTAGTCTTGAAACGGTCAAGCGTGTTTGTCAGCGTCTTAATGAGGTGATGAACTTTGCAGTAAATAGCGGATTGATTGAACACAATTCACTAGCCAAGATTAGCGAAGTATTTGAAGCCCCCGACAAGCAGCATTTGCCCACCCTTACACCAGACAAGCTTCCGGAACTGATGAAAGCTGTGGCAACGGCAAGTATAAAGCGCACTACGCGATGTTTGATTGAGTGGCAGTTACACACAATGGTAAGGCCAAGTGAAGCTGCAGGTGCTCGCTGGGAAGAAATAGACTTTGAATCTCGTCTATGGACAATACCGGCTGAAAGGATGAAAAAGAAGAAAGAGCACATTGTTCCTTTATCTGATCAGTGCATTGGTTTGCTGGAAGTGATGAAACCAATAAGCCAGCATCGAGAACATGTCTTTCCAGCCAATAACAATCCGCTCACACACGCCAACCCAAGTACCGCTAATGTTGCACTAAAGCGAATGGGGTACGGTGGCCAATTGGTATCACATGGTATGAGGTCATTAGCCAGCACCACGTTAAACGAGCAAGGTTTTGACCCTGACATTATCGAAAGCTCTTTGGCCCACACTGATAAGAACGAAGTCCGAAAGGCGTACAACCGTGCTAAGTATCTGGAGCAAAGGCGCGTGTTGATGGCTTGGTGGAGTGGGCATATCGAACAAGCAGCCACCGGCAATATGAGCATGGCCAATGGAAGCAAAAGCTTGAAATTGGTAAACGGATAACGAGTTTAACCAAGTCTAGGGTAGCTCCTGAACGGGTGGACACCTTCTCCATCTTGGCTTGGTTAATTTATTTGAAGGTTTTGCACGAGAAGGTGTGTAAATGTCGCTATTGGAACCCGATGCCTATTCATTGGATGAGGCTGCGGAAAAATTTGGTATTAGCCGTGGAAACTTGGAGGCTCTTATAAGGGCCAGAACGGTGAATGTAGCCGTATTTATAGATCAAGGAACGGCTGCATCATTTTTAAATATGACGCCCAGTCAAGTGGTGTGCTGGCTAGCTGTTCAATGGTTGAAAAGAGGGGAGATATTTTGCAATGAGAGATTCGCTTTTATTGGTGATGATTTTGGCGGAGAGACGGTACCTATTTTGCCTAAAGCTTTGGCAATCGAGTTGGTAAACAAGGCTCCAGAGTTTCAATCAAAAGAGCATGAGCGCGAATGGAAAGTTAAATGTTTAATGGAGCAGCCTGAGTATGTGGAGGCAGAGAAGGTAGTCTTGAATGGGTATTACTCTATTGACAGTTCCACCGCAACTACGCATCTGGATAGTGATACCTCACGCTTTTTTAGTAGTGGAGACATTAGGGTTCTGGGGCTGGATGGGAGGCCGTTTTGTTCTTATGAAGAGCTTCATTGTTCAAAAGTTGGTGATGCTACAAAAATGTTTCATTCCCAAGCGACATTGATGCGATTTCTGTCTAATGGTGATGGTGTAGTAAGTCGGCTTTATGTGACGAGGGCTGAAATTCAAAGAGTAAAGAGGTTAGATAGTCAGCAAAAAAGTATTGTGGGAAATAGTGAAAAGGCGGTTGCGCGAATTGATCAAGGTGCCTGGCAAGCTCAGGCTTCAGTGGAAAGCTTTGTAGAGGCCCTACCTTCAGGTATTCAGAAAGCGATTCGTCTATATCAAGAATGCTGGGAAGAACTTCCAGTAAATATGAAAACACCATCAAAAACTGAGCTGGAATACCAAGCAGGAAAATTGGGGGCTACTGAAAAAACGTTTATAGAGGCGCTAATAAAATTATCCGTACCAGATAGTGAGAGGGTCGGAGGGAAGCAAAAAGCAGGAAGAGCAAGAGCATGGCAAGTTAAGAGCTAAAAATATAAATGCATTGGGTAGGGTACCCAATAATGACCGCTGCCCTCAGATATAATAGGGCCTTGATAGGAGAGGCAGTAGGGTTTGCAATGGATTGCTGTGTTACCTAACCCTCTCAATAACTAAGAAAAACACCCATATATTAGGCCTCTTTCCTAACAGGCCCAACAAGGTGTTATCCATAATTATGCAATCCAATATCAGAATATCGCGAAAGCCCGAAGAATTAAGCCGTTATGGTTTTTCCAATTCCACATTCTATCTACGTATCCAGCAAGGATTAATACCACCTCCAATTTCTTTGGGAGGCAGGGCAGTGGGCTGGGTGGAACATGAAAATCAGGCAGTGCTAAATGCAATGATTGCAGGAAAAACCAACGAGGAAATAAAAGCGCTTGTCATATCGCTTGTGGAAAGTCGTAAGGATGGTGCCCAATAATGCTTCATTCTACTGTTGAGTTAGAACAAGCAATTTTAAAAGCCCTAGTGTATATCTCGCCTAACTCCACCCGTGATGAGTGGGTTAAGGTGGGGATGGCGTTAAAAGCTGCGCTGGGTGACTCTGGTTTTCAGGCTTTTGATGGCTGGAGCCAGAATGGTGAGACTTACAACGCTAAAGCTACCAAAGATACATGGAGAAGTATCAGCAGTAGTGGTGGTGTTGGTGCTGGAACGTTGTTCTTTATTGCCAAAGATCATGGCTTTCGTTTTGAGTCTTTGCCTTCCAATGATCGCCAGAAAATAGAGAATCAACTATGTCGATTAAAAAAGGAGTCATTGAAGCGCAAGTCCCAAGAGGACAAAGAGCGGGCTCAGAAGCACAAAGAAGTTGCTGGTAGCTGTGAGTCTCGATGGGAGCATGCAGAGCAGGCCCAAGCAGAGCACTCTTACCTTATCCGGAAACAGGTAAAACCGTTCAACCTCAAGCAACAAGGCGGCACCTTATGGGTACCGCTAGTTGATGTGGATAATCGACTTTGGAATATTCAGCGAATTACTCCAGAAGGTAAGAAGCTGTTTGAGAAAGGTGGTCGAATAACAGGGTTGTTTAGCCCTATAGGAACGCTTAGTGATGTGGTTTATATCTGTGAAGGTTATGCCACTGGTGCAACGATACACCAGCTAAAAGGCTATTTCGTGGCGTGTGCAATGACTGCAGGAAACCTAACGGCAGTTGCTCGAGCATTTAGAGATAAATACCCAAAAAAGCGTTTTATTATTGTCGCTGATAATGACCGCTTTACACCTGGTAATCCTGGCTTACAGAAAGCTAAGGAAGCTGCAAAAGCGGTGAGGGGTAGTTATGTGTGCCCAAGTTTCAACGATGAGCAGCAAGGTACAGATTTTAATGATCTGGCTATCGCAGAAGGAGCGTTGTAATGGGCGTAGAAGAACAAATTCAAGACCTTGTCCTTGTTCGAGAAACTGATGAAGAAGTCGCCACACGGCTATCAAAGCTGGATTTTATGGAGTATGACCGAGTTCGAGAGGAGGAGGCAAAGAGGCTTGATGTAAGAGTTTCAACTTTAGATGCTCTTGTTAAAAATCTCCGCTATGAGGAGCAAGTAAGTGAATCAATTGTTGAAGAAATAGAGCCGTACCCTGAGCCTGTATCTGGTGTGGAGGTAATGGGTGCAATAGAAGCAACGATAAACCGTTTTATGGTTTTGCCTTCTGGAGCGAGTGCAGCATTGTCGGCCTGGATTGCTTGTACGTACGTGTATGATCAATTCCATATATTCCCCAAGCTGATTATACACAGCCCTCAGAAACGCTGTGGTAAATCAACAGCACTCGATATTGTAGAAGCACTAAGTAACAAAGCTTTGTTTTCTTCGAGCATTTCACAGGCCGCTATCTATCGCGTTATAGAGGGGCATAGGCCAACACTTATTATTGATGAAGCTGATACTTTCTTGGCAGGTCGGAACGATGAAATAGTAGGGATCATTAATTCAGGTCACGCCAAAAACAGGGCGTTTGTTATTCGAAGTGATGGAGATGATCACGACCCCAAGCGTTTTAGCACCTGGGCGCCAATGGCTATAGCGGGTATTAAAAAGCTTCAGGATACCATTATGGATAGGGGAATAGTGATTGAGCTTAGACGGAAAATGGTTGATGAAGTTAGAGAGAGAATGACAGGAGACCTTAAACAAGAGCTAAAGCCACTTCGTCAAAAGCTAATGCGTTGGGGACTTGATACTGCAACACTCATAAAGAAGCAACAAATCGAACCGCCCAAATTAGCCAATGATCGAGCGATAGATAATTGGGTGTCTCTGTTTACTGTGGCTCACCATATCGGTGGGGAATGGCCAAGAAAGGTGAATAACTCTTACCATATATTGGAAAGCAAAGAGGAGGAGCCAACTACTGACATAATGTTGCTGGAAGATATTAAGTTGATATTCGATCAATCATTCAAAGATCAAATGCACTCAGAGGACTTAGTAAATCATTTAATCGATTTGGAGGAAAGGCCGTGGAGTGAATGGAAGCGTGGGAAGCCTATGACTAAGAATTCATTAGCTAAGCTTCTAGGTGCTTTTGGGATTAAGTCACAACAATTTAGAGAGGGAATTAAGAATGCCAAAGGTTATAAGTTGGAGCAGTTTATTGATGTCTTCTCTCGTTACCTTCCCGAAACACCCTTTCCAAACGTTACATCGTTACAACCCAATGAATACGGGGGCTTGGGCGTAACGTTTGGTGATTTGAGTGGCAAGGCGAAATACATAAAAGAAACGCTGCAACCCAGTAATGACGGGGGTTGTAACGATGTGACGTTTCAAAAGCCCCTTTCAGAAGAGGAGGTGACGATATGAGTGCAGAAGCCTTTATCAATCGCTTACAAAACGAAGGGGTGGCGTTTCGATTAATCGACTGTGACAAGGTTACTTTGCGGCCACCAAAAGGTGTGGCGCTTTCTGTAGAAATGATTGGGTTAGCAAAACAATACAAGCCTGATTTAATCCGATACTTGACCAAACAACCTGCAAATAACCTCGGTGAATTATTAAAGGGCTCACTGTTTACTCTGGCAATGATCGAAGAAGGGCTTGAGCGTTGGAAGCAGCCTTTTTGTGAAAATGACCTGGCAGATGTTGAGGCGGGTAAATGGAGCAGGGAAGGCATTGAGCGATATTTGAGTTGGTGGGCTGGTCGATATAAAGAGCATTACCGTGAACTAAGGTTTGAAGAGTTGCCAAGAACAAGCAGGAAGGAAAGTTTCTATGATTGACCTTGTTTGGCAGGGTATGCACAATGGCAGCGTTACGATACTAGAGCGGGATATTTGGGGTTTTAGGACGCAGGAATGCTACCTCAACGATTTTTTGTTCAATAAGCTGTTAGGTTAAGGGCTATGACAAACACTGAAGCAGTTATCGAGCTTATAGGAAGCTGGCACGCTACCAAGCGCTGGGCCGAGTCACTTATCTGTAAGCATTTAGATATTGAAACTGCATCCGATATTCTAGGGCAGGAGTACCGAGGTAAGAAGCAACTTGGCGATACAAATTGGTACTACAGAACACATGGCGTTGGCGTAGATATTTCTAAAAAAGGGAATAAAGGCGGAATAGATTTTGATTTTAACAAGGATTTTCCCGATAGTTACAGGCTTCGTGGGTTTATGATTAAACAGTTTAATGACGGCAAGCTCATTAAGAAGCACTATCGTGAGTTGCTGCAGGATGAGAAGGTATGGCTAGATGTTTATAGTGTTGCGACAGGTCAAACCTAACAAGCACAATCAAGCTGACGCTCGTGCCTCGCAAGTATGTTGTTGGCGTTCTGTGTACAAGGGTATGCGATGACAAATATACTTTTTCTATGTAGTCAAAATAAGCTAAGGAGCCCAACAGCCGAAGCAGTATTTTGTGATGAAGAAGGCTGGGAAGTGAGGTCTGCCGGACTGAATAATGGTGCGGATATCTATATTAGCTCTGAAGACGTCGAGTGGGCTGAGTACATCTTCGTGATGGAGCAAACGCATAAAAAGAAACTTAAACAGAAGTTTAGGAGCCATATTAAGGATCAAAATATAATTTGCCTTGGAATACCTGATGATTATGAATATATGGATAAAGAGCTTATTGGTATTTTGAAACAAAAGTTCCTCAATTTGTCTTTTGCATCAAAGCACAGCGATGAAAAATGCGCATGATTCAAGCTTTACAGTCAGTATAATGGTGAGTGCTAGATGAAAAGTGATATACAAAACCTGGTTATTGATAGGACAGATAAATATATTTCCGCTCTAAACCAGTCAATGACATGGTGTTTGTCATTAGCTCTTTTGGCCTTTGTTACTTCGATTCTTGGCGACAAGGGCATAAAAATTGGAAGCTATACCTTTTCAAAAGAGATGGCATGCCTTTTGGTTAGCATGTTGTTTCTTGTGGTTTGCTATCAGCAGAATAAGATAGCCAGTTTTTTTCTGGCATTTATAGGTGAACCTTCAAGAGATGTTATGGTTTTTGCTTTGCAGACACATCAAGCACTATTTAATCCCTTTTATGAAAACAATGAGCCGTCAGGCTTTTGGCACTCAATATTTAGCTCAGTGCTTTTGCCTGTGGCAAATATGATTTTACTTAGCTTTGTGCTGATACTATATTTCACCAGTATGTTGCCATATCTACTGAATTCGATTCCTGACCCCAGTATAGAGCTACTCTTTCCTGGCTTTATGGTTGTTTTAGGAGGGATTACTTTTCTTTTGAGAAATACGAGTAAAAAGTACCTTGTATTACTTGAGAAAACAGCAGGTAGTGAAGCTTTTGCCGCAGTTAAGATAAAGGCGTTTCTAGCAGTGCTAAAAATATGGTTTGTTATAAATATGTTAATACTAATATGTTTGCTAGCATTTGCTTTTGTCGGGGCGGATTGGGGGCATATATTAGGTTTTTCTCCGTAATAATCGATTGTATTTTTGGCCTTAAACTCCAGTCTTCGGTCTCCGCTTTAAGCAGTAAATGAACTGCGTGTTACCCACGAATAGTAGATACGGTCTAATACTTGATAGGATGCTGATATTTTGTAGGAGACTGGCTGTTAATGACATCTTTGGCCCCTCACAATCCAATGTAGGAAAATCTAGACTAATACAGCCTAAAACCATGCGTAACGGGCGGGTATGGGCTAGAGTTCATTGATGGAAAACGTTTTGGGATTGTTTGGGATTGGAGCTTTCAACGCTTCACTTAAGGGCTAGTGGTTATATCAAAATAAGTAGAGCAGCCCCGCTCAAGAGGGGGTGGTGAGCTACTAATTGAAATGACGGTTTTTACTCTGCTTCGTTCCGCAGGCAGTCCGCGATTTAAGCTGGAAAGTAAATTGATCTGAAAACCCAAGCTCATAAGGGACACACCAATGATAGATGTTGTAAAAAATTCCATTAAATCGACATTATATGATCGTATAACAAGCCCATTGTTTGGCTCATTTGCCATTTCTTGGTCAGTTTGGAATTACAAATTAATTGTAGTCCTTTTATCATCAATGAAAGCTCCCGAAAAACTCACGTATATCGAAAAATATATTTATACAGATCCCGCTACCATCTGGTACCAGGGGATGTCATATCCTTTGATGACTTCAGTTGCGTTTATTATTTTTTATCCTTTTCCCGCCAAAATAATATATGAATATTGGCAATTACAACAAAAATCTCTAAAAACAATCAAGCAAAAAATTGAGGATGAGACTCCTTTGACTCAGGAAGAATCAAGAAAGTTACGGCGAGATATAATAAATATTGTAATCGAGCACGATAAAGAAATATCAAAAAGAAATCATGAGATTGAGAAGTTAAATACTGAATTAGAAGAAATAAAAATTAATAACGCTGAGTCTACTAAAACGATTGAAATGAGCGAAAAAGAAATAGAAGCGCTAAAAGTCAAATTGTCAGATCTGGGAGAGCCAAAGTCATTAGATGAATTTTACTCAGAAGAAGGTGTAAAGCCAGTAGACAGTGATGACCTGCATCCGATTCAAGTGCAAATGTTAAGGCAAGTTGGAGAAAGTCAAAAAGGAATATCAAAAGAAAATTTACTTATTAAATACGCAGAAATGAAAGTCAAAGCCCAATATTACCTAGATGACCTTGTTATCAAAGGGTTTCTCAAAGAGGTTGGAGACGGGGCAGATTCTGGGTATCTAATTGTTCATGGTGGTCGAGAATATCTTGTAAAAAATCATCTTTTATAAAAAATTGAAAAACTTAAAATATTAAAACAAACCCAAATGAGATATTTCAACAGTCAAACAGTCAAACAGTCAAACAGTCAAACAGTCAAACAGTCAAACAGTCAAACAGTCAAACTGTCAAACTGTCAAACTGTCAAACTGTCAAACTGTCAAACTGTCAAACTGTCAAATTGGCATAATATAGAGTGTGTGAATTTCTCCGTCAGAAATAGACTAACCTTCGTTTTCTGCCACCTCTAGCCACCCATTAAGCAGCCTTTGTTCATCCATCCACACAAGATTTTAATAGCTTGTATAGCAACGGCAGGGGCGACCTGTGAGCCGTGCTTCCACTTGCAGAGCGTGTCTCTATTGGTTCCCAGCGCTAGCGACGGTTGCGGGCATTAAGCTGCAAACACCTCATTCTCTTGGTTATATGTTCCTGCGCCTTTTTTTTGATCAATCTTGTCTGCGTATAAGTTCCTATTTTTTATACTATTTCTATGTGAATCAGCTGTTTGTTGAGGATACGACGCTTTTTAGGTCTCACTTTTGTCCTAAACTTGTCTTATTGTTGTCTTAGATATATTCTCCTTGGCGCTACAGCATATCTGTAGTCGGGATTGATCCCCTGTATATCACAAGACGACAAGTGCCTTTTTGTTGGCGCACTTGCCTGCCTGCTTTATGGTGGGCTGTTGGGGCACCTTCGGGTGGCCGTTCCTTGTGACGGTAGGATCAACCCTGGCAGCTCGCCTCCAAATTGGATTGATCCCCGCTTTGTTGGCGTTTACTTAGTTCACAAGGACAATAAACGCAGTATGAAAAACGTAAAACAGTACCGTCTTGCCGTTGTAATACCCTCCAATAACACCCTTATAATCACCATTCATCATGTTTTATCCTATTCGCTCAAAGAAGCCCTAAGCATCAACAAAAACGCTATAGCGTTAAGCTGGGAGCCTGTGAAAGGAGTAGAGTTATGAGTGTGATATTCGAAGGGAGAGAGTATGAAATAACACGCTTTTATACTGTCCGTGATATTGATGAAGAAGTTCCATATTTGGAAATGATATTGGAGGCAAATCATGAACAGGTTTTTGTTGATCCTGTTGCTTTGATTGGCCGTAATATTCTATCTGCTGATATGGAGCAAAAAGTTAAGGCTTGGGGTAAAGAAAATAGGGTTGAATAGTAACAGCGAGCTACAATTACAAATTGAGGGCAGTTACTAACTGCTCTTATTATAAACGCTGTACAGTGCACTTTTGGAAATAAAGGGAAATTATGAACGAAGTCTGTGACATGGAATATTCAGATTACACAGTTAGAATACGTTTTCGCTTACCAGGAAATAGGTCTCTGAATATAGATGACACTGAAATTGTTATCGGAAACTATTCAGAATACGGTGAAGTTCTACTTAAGTCCGCTGATAATCAATCTCCAATCAAAGAAGCGGACTGGCTGGTTGTAAAAGTATCCAGTTTTCCAAGTAAAGAAATAGCTGAGTCGTCGGCTTTAGAAATCGAAGATGTTATATGTAGAAGTCTTGCTCATTTAAATATAGGAGCTGACTTTGGCAGAAGAATACACGGAGGTGGTTTCTTCAAGGAATATTTAAATCAATTGTCAGGGCAGTCTGATCAAGTAGTTTTAAATGATGAGGTTGGGGCTATGATTTTCCCTACCGAATTAAATCCGATCGTTGCTAGGCCGGGTGAAATGACTTTCACGGTTTCAGTGCAAGCTGACAAATTATTGGGTGCCTGCCAATTGGCTTTAGCTGAAAGACAAAAGCTAACGGAAAGAGAACGCATGGCTTTTGATTTATTCACTATGGCGCACAAAGTAAACGAATCTGCTGACGCTAGGTTTGTTTTGTTGTTTGCGGCCGTAGAAACCCTATTGGTACCCAAAAGTAGGCCTGAGGTGTCGAGAGATCACGTGGATCATCTTATTGATATTACCAAAGAGGCTGAGTTACCTGCTACTGAAAAGCAATCGCTGGTTGGCACTCTTAATTGGCTGAAAGCGCATTCAATTCGTTCTTCTGGTAAAGCTTTCATAAGGGGAGAGTTGGGTACAAAAGAGTATAACGGTGTTGTTGCCGAGCGATTTTTTGTTAATTGCTACGATTTAAGAAATAGACTTTTGCATGGTCAAAAGCCTCACGTAGATTGGAGAGAGGTCAGTAATATTGTTGGTTATCTTGAAATTATGGTTTCCAATTTGTTGTCTGGAGATTCCTTTGAAGCAGGGTAGCAGAAGGTAGCGTGATACGGATGAATGACATTAGCAGAATGTCTAAAAACAAAAGGATTGCTTGATGAACGCAGACAAAAAAACAGTGTACATCATTGGAGCGGGAGCATCGACAGATTGGGGCTTCCCTGTAGGTGAAGCTCTAAAAACAGAAATCGCGAAATTGTTTGAGCAGAATCGGGGTGCTTTCACTGACCCGAGTTTGAAACAGCGTTATTCCAATCTAATTAGAATGCAAAAAACTATTGAAGCCGCTTCTTTGAAGAAAGAAGCGCAGACAATTCGCGCAGCCATGCCATTATCGTTCTCTATTGATAACTTTTTGGATGCGACACCAGATAATGTTCAACGAATTAGTCTGGGGAAGATAGCGATTGTTCGTACCATCTTAAGCTACGAGCGTGAATCTGAACTCTGCTTGGGAAAAGGAAGAAGTATTGTAGATATATTACAAACTAAAAGTTGGCACACGAACTTGTTTCAATCGCTTGTGGAAAATTGTACATTTGATGGTTTTAAAGAGCGACTTAAGCGAGTGACCTTTATCGTATTTAACTATGATAGAGTTTTGGAGCAGTTTCTATTGTTAGCAACCAGGCTTTATTATCAAGCATCAGAGGATGATGCGGCCGAAGCGGTCAATGTGCTTGAAATCATCCATCCATATGGGCAGTGCGGTGTATTACCATGGCAGAATGTCGGCAATAATTGCGAATTAGATTATGGTAGTAACGAAAGCTTAAATCATGATGAGCTTAAGGATTTGGCAGAACAGATATACACGTTTACAGATAAGCGCAGTCTTGCCAGTACGACGCGTAGTAAGGCTCACGTTGCCATCCTAAATTCTGAACGACTGGTTAGTTTAGGGTTTGCTTTTCACCCGATGAACATGCAATGGTTGGACTGCCGTGAGGCATACGATAGAGATACGACAGACCCTGAAGTGAGGGAGCTGCGTAAGAAAAGGAAAATGTATGCCTGCGCTTATGGAATGTCAGAAAATGATTTATCTATTATTCGAAATATGTGTCTTCGCGCATTTGATTTTCACCTAACCAAAGTGACACTAAAAGAAAGGGCTATGTTCTCAGATAGAGATGCCAAATGCGGGGATTTTATGGGACAATTTAGCTTAAGTGTTGGCTACGGAGAGTTGGTTTGATATCGGAATTGAAGAAAGGGGTAAAGTTCCTTTCAATTCTAGCAAATCTAGACCGTCACACCGCCGAGATTGCCTCAAATAGAAAGCAGTAAATGAGGGTTGAGGATGACTGTTCATATTGTGAGTGCTGTACACTACATTGTTAGCTTATTAAGGATATCAAAATGACATGGGTTGTTGGTGGTAATTGCTTTAACGGTTTTGTTTGTGTCGCTGACATTCAAGTTACGATTGAATTTAAAGACAAAACATCTAATAAATATTTTAATTGCGTTCAAAAAATTCACAAAGTATATGACAACCTTTGCGTTGCTTTTAGTGGTGATATCCGTTCAGGCTTAATTATCATAGAAGATCTACAAAAGAATCTTAAAAAACAAATAAATGAAGGTGAGTACTTTGATATTGATGGTCAATCAAAGGTGCTTGTGGATTACTTGAAAGATGTATACGAAAAAATAAATGGTACACAAAAACCAGCCCTCGAATTAATGTTTCTTTGGAATGCACAAGAAGGGGGTGATGCTCATTACAGGTCTTTTTTAATGACCTTTAAAAGTCCTAGCTTCAACATTAATTCGACTAAAATGTTATCTGCTTGCCAATCTGGCGGAGGTAAGCGAGATAAACAATACGATGCCATATCATCTTTACTCTCTGGTTACGAAAGAGAAACGAAAGAATTTGATGTGCTTCGAGGTGAACTTGAGAATAGTCCTGGTATCTGGACTGTTGAAAAGTTTAAGAACCTAGTCTTTGAAGAAGCTTCAAAAGTTAGTTTTCCGGGCGTAAGCAAAACTCTCATGAGCTTTGAATCAGTAATAGATTTTAAAAATATATACCCCGACTGGATACAAAAGACCCTTAGAAATACTTTTGAAGAGTTAGGCGTAGAATATTCTTCAAAAAAAACAGCTAATCATTCTGTAAATGTAACTAGTATGGACTTAAGCAAAATGGATGAAGTTATCAATCATTTAAAAAACAATGAACCACAGCAATTGGAAGCTTTAATGTCTGTGCTTAACCTTGCTTTACAAAATCAAGATCTAACTAGCATCTGTAAATTACCGAATATTGTTAGTAGCTATAAACTCTCTAAAGGCGAAGAAATTCACAGTAAAAAATTATTTACTAAATGGGACGAATTGCGACAATTCCTTGGATTAAAAGGGGTTAATGTTAAAGCTTGCTCTGCGATCGCGGCATAAGCTAACAAGTTACTCAAACGGACGCTGAACAGTTGGCTAGCTTCGTTCCTCGCAATTTTAGTCAACAATTTATCGCCGCTTAGCAAGGCGTTAGGCAATATGCTTGAGTTCATTATATCTATCAATGTATGGAAAGTAGAAGACAATGAATAGTCCATTTAGCGATATACAATGTAGTGCTGATAATTTTGAATCAATGGTAGAGTCTGTATTGGCTTTCTATCAAGGAATTAAAATTTGTTGCCCTAATTTGCTTCCGGGAACTAAGTTATTTCGTTCGCGGATCTACGATAAACCTATTGAAAATGTCTCAGAATTAGCTCCCCCTCCGAAAGAGACTGTTTGGAAAAATGGTAGGCTGAATTTGTCTGATCAAAGGGTGGGGTATTTTTCCTTTTCCCATCGTACTGCAGTATATGAAGTTAATCCGACTGTTGGCGATATTTTATATTTAACAAGTTGGGGGCTAAACAAAGAAATCTACATTAGCCATGTTGGGTATGCCAAGAAACAATTTGATAAATGGGGGGCAAAAAAATCTCATCAGCGTTATAAGTGGGTTATCGACACATTAGAGTTAAATGAACAAGACGCAAATAAATATAAGATTCTCTCAGATATTGTTACAGGGGATTGCGCGCCCTATTTAAAAAGTAATGCAGTAGGAAAAGTCTTAATGTCAGGTGACTTTCATGCAGGGTTAGTTTATCCATCTATTGCAACAAAAGCTAACGCTGATAACATCGCACTCAAGGAAACGTACTTAGATTCGGTCTCTTTAAATTGGATTGAGGCAATGCGAATTACTAAGATAGATGATCAGGAAGTGTCTTATTCGAGAATTAAATGGTCAGATACTTGGGATAATAAGGGTTTTATTTCATGGAAAAAAGCCGAAGAATTAAAAAAGGAGGGTGGGCAATCGCTTCTATATATATAAAACATTTCAAAAATCCTAACAAGAAAAGGTTAGAGATGCTAGCGCACTCCAACTTAAGCCGTTAAATCGAATGACCACTTTATCGGATTCTAACTTTCTATCTAAAACCCGACGAACTCCGGCTATGTGAATGAAGCGATGTTTACAACGTTAGCGCGAGTGACCGCACTGTAGGATTTGTTGACGCTCCAAGGCTCACCGGAATGTTTGAAGGTGTAATTAGCTGGTGGTTTTTATGCAGTTCGCGACGACTGTTGCAATGCGCTTGGGTTCCAGTGGTGCATAGGGGGAGGGGGGTGAAATTCCTTCCAACCTGCATAAACCTAGACCGTCGCCCAAGTGATATTTACACACCCGCGAATTAAAAAGAAAAAAGTTATAGGCGTTTTTGGATGAAGTTGAGGGGTATGCTAGCTGTTAATGAGGTATGTCGATTTGTTGCTTGATGCTTGCTATCATTGGGCTGTAGTCAGTTTTAGGGATCTGTATTTAGCGTAATTGAATCAATGTTTTTGTTCTTTCAGGGGCAAAAAGTTAACTTATAAAAAGGTGTAAAACCCCCTGCTTTTGACTTGTTTTGTGCCTGTTTTTAACAGAAATGGCGTCATTTTTTAACAAATCCACCATTAAAAGCTTAGAGTTGATCAATAATTGAGTTTTTACAGTCCATAAAAAGAGAATCATAATGGCAAGTGTCGATATAGTGCATCACACCGACGAAATTACAGCTGAGCTGATGTCATTACTCCTGGAGGCTGATCCTGATGAAGGTTCAATATTGGTGTACCTCCCTGATTCATCTGTGCTAGTTGCTAAAGAAGGCGGTTCAGTGGTTGGTGTCGCTGTACTGGTAAGTGCCGGTAAAGAATTTGAGCTGAAAAATATTGCCGTGAGTGAGATGCATCAAGGGAGGGGCGTCGCTAAAAGGCTTATTAAGGAAGTTAAAGCCTTAGCAATAAACATGGGAGCTGAGGAATTGCTGGTTGGTACTGGGAATTCCAGCTTGTCTCAATTAGCTCTCTATCAGAAGTGCGGCTTCAGAATGAGTCATATAGAAACTGATTTTTTCTTGACCTATCCAGAATCAATCTATGAAAATGGAATACAGTGCCGAGATTTGGTGGTATTGCGAGCTAAGTTGAGCGGATAGATGGATTGATCAATAATTGAGTTTCTTTAGTCCATAGGAAGGAAAATATGTAGACGCAATAAATAACGTTAAATTGATCACTTTTTGAGTTTTTGGAGTCCATAAAAAGGAGCGAGATTTCAATGGGCCTTACGAATCCAGTTTTACCCTTAAAGTGCAAAACTCAATAGAATTAAACGGTGGCAATTATTGGTGTTGCAATAGGTGGTCTCGTGAATACCAGGTTGAAGGTTTACAATACAGTTAAACAGCTTAAGTTAACTGTGTTGCTGTGCAATATACGAGTGCTCTGGAGTAAACGAAGCTCCTAGGGCAATGACTCTCGAGTGGAGTGAATAAACATAACAAAGCATTGCAGCTGTCAAGCCGCTGAATGCGAACTTAGGCATATATATAGAATGAAGTTATACAAATTTCGATCGCTAAGAGATCTAATAGGTGGTGAAAGTGTGGACTTAAATCGCACTCTGGAAATTTTAAGGACAGAGCAGCTATATTGTGCCCCTCACAATAAGCTTAATGATCCTTTTGAAGGCCTCTTTTCTACAGTTGAGACAATAGGTGGAGCCTATGGAAGTGGAGCAGTTACTCCAACAATAAAATTGTCTAAGTGGAAGATGCCGAAAATTAATTTGGAATTTTCACAGCTAATGACATCTTACAAAGGCAGTACTACCGAAATTAGACATACTTCTTTAGGGGAGCTTTCTAGTTCGAATAAAAACCAAAATGTTTGTAGTCTATCTTCTTCAATGTCCGATGTGAGGATGTGGTCGCACTATGCAGATAGCCATATGGGGTGCGTAATAGAAATTGACCTAGAGGAGGATGAGCTAGATCTATATAAAGTTATTTATGGTAAGGATATTAATCGCTACTCCAAAACGAAGTTTGAGGAGATAAATATTTTTGATGTTTTGACATTCAAAACTTGTCACTGGGAGTATGAAAAAGAGTTTAGAATAATTACAGGAAAAAAACACTTTTCTATTTCAGGTTGTATATCTGGTGTTCATTTGGGAATTCGAACTCCAGATGAAGTTAGAGATGATATTGTTGGGGAGTTTTCTAATCGCTATCCAATAATGCAATCACAAATAAATCGGGAGACTGTAGAAATTCAAAGGGGAGCTTGCTTGGGAAAATATAAAGGTGATTATGCCTAACAAGCAAGTTAAGCCGATGTTATAGGCGCGGCATAATTCTGAGTTAACAGTTTTATACACCCCCTACTGAGTTTTACACTTAAGGAGTGAAACTTAATGCTGTGCATAGGTAGCGAGGCAGCCCTTCATGAAAGGGGATTAGAATTGATCACTTATGGAGTTTCCGGAGTCCATAAGAAAAGGAGAGTTTTCGGAGTCCATAAAAAGGAGTTGGGTTTTTGCGAATGGATAATTTCTTGTGTCCATAAAAGGAGGAATATTTTGGAGCCCCACCCTTGAAGGGGCGAAAACTGATCAAATAGTGAGTTTCTGGACTCCATAAAAAGAAAGTTCTAATTTTTTTTGTAGAGGAGTTTCTTAAGTCCATAAAAAGAAGATGACTTTTTTCTTTAGTAGTACGTTAAGTAGTGCTGCCGAGATATTGAAGTAAAGTATTTGTTAGTAATCAATGGCTTACAGTGTAATTCCAGTTCCCGCCGCTTCCACCAAATGAAGGTTCGCAAGAACCGATAAGGCCCGCAAGACCGTTTCATTATCGGTTTTGCGGGCTTTTTTGTGTCCGGTGACATCCTAGGAGGTTTGGTGATATCCGGTTTTTTTAGTGGTACTACTAAAACAGGCAATACCACTAAACATGGCCAGGGCTACCAAACCTCTTACTAATACCGAAGTTAAGCAAGCCAAGGTTTCTGAAGTTCACGCTCAAAAGCTATACCGCTCACTCGAATTTCATGTAATGCAAGAATTGGGTTTCACTCCTGTGGACAAGATAAGAGCACCACAAGAAATACAAGCTCTCAAGCCATTGGCAGCACAAGGTAGTCTTGAAACGGTCAAGCGTGTTTCTATGCTTGAACAAATTGGTTCTTATTGTGAACGCAGCGTACTACACTCTTATACACATTTGTTTTTTAATTAGGCTACCGGATGATAATTGCGTACTTTTTTTCGGGTGTATTTTTTGTAAATGGCGTACCACATTTTGTTCATGGAATTAGTGGCAATCCATTTCAAAGCCCGTTTGCTAGCCCGCCGGGGGTCGGTGAATCTTCACCACTGGTTAATGTACTGTGGGGTTCAAGCAATTTTATCTTTGGTTATGTGTTATTGGCTTATGCAGGCTTCTTTGAGCTGGGTTTAAATCTACCAAGCTTAGCTTTTGTTGGCGGTGGTTTAGCAATAGCGGTAATATTAGCGGTACATTTCGGCCGGGTGAGAAATACATAACAAGTTTGTCAACGATAGAACTTTGTGCTGGACTGCTAAATGCGCTGCCTCGCAGCAATTGTCCTTGTTGCCGGATTTTAAATATATCAATAAAAGGTGATGTCGCAATTTCGTTATTTTTCAATAAGTTAAGTGGGTAAGTAAGCGTCTATACCGTTTTTGTAGTTGCCCCTTCTATACTGATTACTCGTGCTTTTATATACAATAAGTCTATAGCGGAGCTTTACAAAAAAATCGCTACCTTACATAACAACTATAATGACTGAGTATAGATTTTCTAGATGATTCATACGGAGATATCAATGCGCCATTCAAGCATTTACATCTTTTGTGCCTGCCTCGCTGTTTCTACCTTGGGCTTTGCACAATTATCTGAACGAAAGACATTAATAGTCGGCGTGGATAATACCCAGTACTTTCCAATTTATTCCAGTGAATTACGCTCAACATATTTGGGTTATAGTAGGGAGATAATTAAGATCTTTGCAGAAAAATATAATTACGATATCACCTTTCGGATTTTGCCAATTGAGCGATTATATATGGAATTCTGGAGTGGTGATGTTGATCTTAAATATCCTGATAGTCCCTATTGGAAAAGTGGGCTGCGTGAAGGAAAGGTCATTCACTACACGAAGTCAATACTAGATTATGTAGATGGCATTGTGGTTAAGCCGGAAAATTTTGGTGCTGGCATCAATAATTTCCAACGGCTTGGCCTTGTGAGAGGATTTACTCCGTTTGCGTTATTAGGTGACATTAAGGCTAGGAATATAACGCTGACAAAAAACAATACACTCACAGGTATGTTGCGGCAGGTCTTATCTGGGCGCGTTGATGGCGCCTATATCAATATCGATATTGCACGATACCAGCTAAGGGAAATATTTAATGAACCTGGAAGTCTTGTATTTGATCCTGACTTACCTTTCATTAAAGATAGTTATCTCATGTCGACACTCAATCACCCTGATGTCATTAAAGAATTCAATAGATTCTTAGTCGAAGAAAAGCTAATTATTAGCGAATTAAAAAAACAATTCGGATTAAAGGAATGGTCAAATTAGTCAATGTGAAAGGGGGGATAGTTTGTAGCTTCACTCTTGGCTGAGCAAAAACCGATCACATAATGAGTTTCTGGACTCCATCAAAAGAAGATGATTTTTTTGTAGTACGTTAAGTAGTGCTAGCGCGATACCGATGCTAAGTATTTGATAATAATCAATAGGTTATAGGGTTGTTCCAGCTACCCGCGACAACTGTTCAAGTATGGCAGGGATTTGAAAGCCGGATTGCATGAGGCTCAGTCGGGTTATTCAATGCTTTTTGCTGGAAATGGTAATATTTACTTTTTTCAAGTGGCACTCCCTTGTAGGCTCCGCATTTACTGAGTGGAATGTGTAGACATGCATCCCGTTTGCTATACTTTTTATTCAATACCGGTGTTAAATAGGAGCTCTTATGGCGACATTCAAAACTTTATGGGCTAACTATCCAGATGACGATCCATGCGATGCAAAGAATGATAAGGGTGAGAAACTATTTTCGAATCAGTGTGCAATCCGTCTTAGCCATAGCATGAAGAAGTCTGGAGTGTCGTTTAGCACCTTCCCCAAAAAACGAAAATGCTGGGTTCACGGTGGGGCTGAGCACATATTAGCTGCTGCAGAGCTTGCCGATTGGATTGAAAAATCCAAGCACCCTAGTTTTCTTGTAACGGAGAACATTACCGGTAAAGAATGGCGTGCGAAGACGACAGGTCGAACAGGAATCATATGCTTTGAGGATTATTATTCCCGCAGCGATGGTTCAGGTGGTGATCATATTGACCTTTGGGATGGTGGTGCGATGACGGGTATGGGTTCCTATTTTCGTACACGTTTTAATATCGTCATTCCTAGCATTTGGTCTGATTTGTCTGAGTCCAAGAATATAAGGTTCTTTCCAGTGAAATGATGAGACAAATAGTTAAATTTATCAGTGGTTTTATTTTGGGGTCATGTGCACTTTTTGTGACAGTTTATCTATTTGGATTTTTGTTGAGTGCAGGTGGTATTGTGTTGTTTGATTCGGAAAGTGATCAGCAGCGAAACTTCAATATTGTTTTGGTTCTTTGGTTGGTTGTAGCGCTTGCCTCTGGATGGGGTATGACACGAATAGGGAGCAAAGCGAAGGAATAACCTTCTTTTTCTTGGTTAATCAAATTGCTCCATAAAGAGTTTTGTGTAATTGTAAGGTCTCGTGATCATTCGTAATTGAATATAAAACGAACGACCACGAGAGATTTCTTACAAGGTTGGTTGTTACGAGGTTAATCGATCTGCTAGTTCCTCCGCTAATATCTGCAATTCATCCACCAAAGAATTTGACGCCATTGATAAGTGGGATTGAATAACGTGGGTTTTATCCCCAAGTTCCGTATTAGAAGTGACTTGGGTAAGCGAAAAAGGTAGATGCCTTCTTGAAGCGTGCTAAGGGATTATGTTTTCAGTGGGCGTTAGCCATCAGCCACAATTCATCATATTTCAAACGTAATATATCCATAATTAGTCGCCATTATATAGCTCCATTTTACTAATCGGAGTCTAGATATGATCGTTAGAATATATTCACTAGCCACATGTTTTTTATGTGTATCAATGTTGCTTATTGCTTTACCTATTTTTGCAATGGGCTTAATCCAGTCTTTGTCACCTGAAAGCACAATTCACTCATATGCTTATGACAAATTAAGAGATAATGATAAATATTGGGAGTCGAAATACTGTCATAAAGAAGGGGAAGTTAGGCGCCCTTCTGAAGAGGTTCTTACAAAGCAGCGGAAAAATGAGCTAGAAGGCGCCTTAGATATTGAGCGTAGAGACGGTATAGGGCTTATCCAAAACACATTGATGTTTATACTTACGTCATTATTGTTCTACGTATTGCATTGGAGATTATATAAGCGTGTAGAATATGCCAGATAAAATATTCAAGCTGACGCCTAATGGAGCAGCTTATTACGCGCCCATTGAAAGGACAAAAACAACGTTATTTATGGAAGGTATTAACAATGTGCAAAGTACAATCCGTAAGTACACATAACAAGGCCTGGCACGCAAAGAAAAATACACGCCGTAATTACGCTGTTTATATAGTGTTTTGGTTTGTGGCGATTTGTCTTGGTCTTCTATCAAGGTCGAGCTATGTAGCACTACCGAATTTTTTGAGAGAGTACTCTGGGGATACCATTTGGGCATTAATGGTTTTTTTTCTATTTTGTATATTATGCCCGAAATGGAAAACACAGTACGTTGCATTGTTAGCGGTACTATTTAGTTTTTCTATAGAAATCTCTCAGCTATATCATGCGCCATGGATAGATAATATTAGAAACCATAGGCTAGGCGGGCTCGTACTCGGATTTGGCTTCAAATACAGCGACCTGGTATGCTACTTAATCGGTGTGTCTCTTGGGGCAGCTATTGATTGGGTGCTATTCTCTAGAGCGCAAAAAGCGCCTTGTAGGCGAGATAGTTAAGGTCAAAAAACGGCTCGTCAGCAGTTAGACGTTATGTTTAAGGTAGATAATGAAGTTTATTGAAGAAGTTTTAGTAGTACGTTAATTAGTGCTGTAGATAAATGGAAGTGAAGTGTTTGTTAATAATCAATAAGTTTTCGCCTGTTTGGCTTAGATTGCAGAGCTTGTTTCAATATTGCTTATAAAACAAGGTGAACAAAACGCATCCTGACTGTGTCTCGGCAGAATCTTGAACCTGTAATGTTTTCCAAGCTCAGTTTTTGGGTTATGCCATCGAACCTCATAGAGTCCCATATTACGATTGTCTACTTGATTGAGATGCCTAACGGAGATGTCCATTCCGGAATCATCGGTGCATGTACCCTCTATTTCAAGAGTTTCCCAATTTGAATTGTCTGTACTCACTTCGACAAGTACCAGTGGGCGATGAAAATCAATCAAGCAAGGAGGAACGTCAAACCACGTTGCACTCCAGTAAGCTTCTTCTCTAGCTTTCTGTCGTTGATAGGTTGGGGGAACCTGTATTTTTCTGTTGCCCTTGGGCTGCAGCTCTTTAGGGTAAAAGTCTGTTGATAGTAGTTTTGTCGTGTATTTTTCTGGTGGCTTTTCTGTTAAATCGCCCCTTACAAATCTTTTGATTTCTCTACCTAGTTGTAATTTTACAAAATCACAGGTATTCGGCCCATAATGATTGCTACCTCCCTCATAAAATTGAAGAGAGTATTCTTCTGGTGTTGTCATGTACCCGAAGTATCCATTTGAAACGTTTGTGATGATGTATTTATGCTTTTCTTTAAGCCCGGCAGCTTCTGCTTTTTCTTTTACAAATTCAGAGATTCTTTTTCCGCTTTCGAGAGTAACCTCCCAGGGTAGTGGCAGAAGAATATGATTATCAACTTGTATTACTTGGGCAAAAAATTTATGCGGATAATCCTGTTTTTTATAACGTAGCTTTTGCAGAAAGCCGAAGGCAATATGTTTATGGCCTTGTTCTGTGTTGGTGAAAAATTTACGCGGATAACCTGCTGCAAAAAAAGGAACGTTGTAGACTAGGCTTCCTCGACCTCTACCGTGGGCGCCGGCAACAGATGCCATTCCCATGGCGGGTCTTTCGGCAAGCTGGATGTTGTCTATCTTGTTCTCTTTTAATAGGTCGATCTCTCTTGAGCGGCTACGTATCACTACGTCATCTTTTAACTCTTTGTCTAAGGACAAAAAAAGGTCGAAAGCTTGATTGGCAATGGATTCTCCTAGTCCGCGTAAGTCGTCGAAGGTTTCTACGACGTCCTCATTGTGATTTGGATTGCAGTCACCGTGAGTATGGTTTGCCGCTGCGTGCACGGTATCCCATGGGGTGTGATAATGATTTTTAATGCGTTGTTCGAGGATGCGTTCAGAAAACGCGGTAACATCTCCGTGATACAAATTGTCTAGCTCAGATGGTCGTGAGTTTGGGTGGTTTGAGAAGTTGGTAAACGCACCCACAGGCTGAAAATTTCCTTGGTCATCCTGACAATCAATCCGAATCATGTGAAGGTAAGGGTTAATGGCTTCAAACTCATTGGGTTTTATTTTTTTGTCCCGAATATTTTTATTCATTAAGTACGCGGGTAGTGATCTGTTTTTTGTGACTCCCTCAACGCTGGTGGTGCCTGTGGCAATTCGAGCCGGTTTTCGGTGTTCGTATGCTTCAATAATAGCTGAGGCGATTTGATGGCATATAAAGATAAAATACTTTTCGACAAACCCCATCCGGTTGGTGACGACGTCATTATAGAAATTATTTCCTGCATAATTTCCAGGGCCAGAATGAGTGTGTGTGGCCGTGATCGCTAACCCGGATGAATCTACATCCGTTTTGTCCGCTATGAGTTGGGCGACTTTATGATGTACTATTCGTGATCCGGAAATCAGGTCGCATTGAACCAAGGCCACTGGTCGCCCTTGTTTTGGTTTAATGTATACAACCCTTGCCATGAGTTTGTTCCGAAAGCCTACGCCAAAGGTCGAATAAAGCGAGTGTCCTGCAGTGGGTAAACCCGGCGGGGGTGTTATGTCTACCTTTGTGGCCCAAGCGAGAAGAGAGTTTTGGTTTTTCGGCTCCAGAGGTTCTTTGTGGTGAATCGTAATCCGCGATATTTTGTCGTACGGAGTTAATGTTGATAAGGTTTTCTCTAAAACACCCGCCATCTCACACCTCATGAAGCCACACTCAAATTAGTATAATCCTTTATACCTTATATATTTGGTACTGTCGTCCTTGATTGGTTTGGCTAGCAGTATCACGGGCAAAAAAAACCTACCTTGATACCTAGCTAAACTAGTGTTCTGTGACGTTAGGTATCAGCTTGTCGATTCCCCCTTATGCTATTTCTTGATAGGACTGATGCAGTAATTTTGGATAGGTTATTGTAATTTTAAGTAGGTTTCGTACTCTTTGTAAATTCTATCTAAGGTTCCATTGGATTTGATTTCTTGTATGGCAACATTGGCTTTGTCACGAATAGCCTTATCTTTAAATGCTATATGGGAATAGACATCGGGCCAAAGTCTATGTATTACAAAGTCACCGGCATCGATATCTTTTCTTTCTTTGTACGCGGGGGCCTTGATGTCGTGGAGGAATATGTATATATCACCAACGCGCACCTCTTTATTGTTTAAAACTACCAATTTGGTGGTCTCACTGGGAAGAGCATATTCAGAATATTGGGGGTTGGCTAGTGCCATTTTCTTAAATTCTTCACCTAGTAGGTCGGTTGCCCCCTGATAGGCCGCAATAGATTTGTCTTGTAAATCAGATATTTGATCAATGACAATTTTGTTCTCTACTTTAGATACGGCAACATCGGTATAACGGAAGATAGGTGTTGATAAAAATGCATTATTTTCTGAGTTGGAGAAAATATTACAGGCAGCATCGATCCTGATATCGCTTTTCATCTCTCGCAACAGCCGGGTATTACTCATGAAGATAAATTCCACCTCGTATTCAGGTAATAATTTAAAGATTTCTTTGGTAATATCCAGAAATAGCCCGCGCTCACCCTTCTCGATAAAAAAGGGTTCAAAATTGCCAACTCCTACCCGTAACACCTGCTTTGCGAACAACAGTTGCGAGGATAATAACAGCACCAATATTGTTAGGGTGTATTTTATAAAGCGTGCCATAAGCTGTTGCTAAAAGCATCCGAATTGTAGGGTCATTGATCAGGGGCGTCTATTGAGTATAGGTCAGGTTTTACATTAGTGGGTAAATGGCCTCTCCTAGATGGTGTGGACAAACTTTTCTCGATCAAAGCGATAACGCGTATTATATACCCCTTTTTCAGATCGCTTTCCTGCTGCGACAAACATCACTACTGAGGCTTTGGATGGCAATGCCATTATTTTACGTACGCGTTTTTCATCAAACCCTTCCATAGGGCAAGAATCATAACCGTGGGCTCTTAATGAGAGCATCAGTGTTTGTGCTGCTAGCGCGGTACTCTTGGTGGCCCATTCTTTCATTTCAGCACGAGAGTAAGGGCCTCTTGGTACGGGGCGTGTTAGGCCTGCAATGCTAAAAAAACCTTTTTTGAAAAGACCTAGTACGCCTAGTGGGCCAAGAGCGTATTGGAATTTGGCGACTTTGCTGAAGAAGTCTTCAACGAGCTTAGGCAGCTTAGGGTCTGGCCAAGCGGTGATGTTTTCATCACAATGTTTATACCAGGTGTCGGTGCGTGCAACCACTGCGATTAATGCTTGACTAGTTTTAGCGGCGTTCTGGTCTAAACATGCATGCACCAATTTTTTCTTAACTGCGGGGTCTTTTATAATATAAAACTCCCAAGGCTGAAGGTTGCAGGAATTGGGGGCAAGCATTGCTAGATCAAGGCACCTGTTTAGGATTTTATCTGGAACAGGTTCATCGGTAAATCGTCGTATGGAGCGGCGAGTTTCAACAACCTTTTCAAACTCTTTGGCGTCTATTTCAGGTAATTCTGTTTGAGAAATTGATGACATAGCTGAATCCATGGGGGCTTCATCCTGGGGAGTTATATTGACGTGCTGTAGTGGGAGTGGGTTGGTTCCAATCGTAGCAAATAATGGCTCACTATGATTATGAATTCTTTGCCCTTGGCACGTCATTATATCGATAATGTCATTCAGTGAGCGGCTATTTTGGTTGAGGATTGCCGATACGCATTTGGGGTGAGTCCGGTCCAGCGTTTAAACGCTCTTTTAAAATTACTAGGTTCTGAATACCCCGTCATATCCGCTATTTCGCTAATCGACCATTGTGTGTCTTTAAGATATTCTTTTGCAAGAGACTCTCTAACAGAATCAAGAACTGCTTGGTAGGTCGTTCCGACTTCATTTAATTTGCGTCGTAGGGTGCGAATACTCATTGAGAATTGATCTGCAACTTGTTCTTGAGACGGTAACACCCAGGGGGATCCGTATAGCACTGTTCTGATTTGACTTACGATACCTTGTGCTTTTTCAAATTGAGCGAGCTCGGTTTCACATTGCTGTTTTGAAATGGAAAAAATTGATTGGTTATTGAAACCATCCTTTTCATCAAAATAGGATCGATTTATGGTGAAGGAGCATTCGGAGCAATCAAACGTAACATTTGACCCTAAGTATTTTTGATAAGTGTCTGAGTATTCAGGTTCACTGTAATTGAACTGACATTTTGCGTTAAACTTTTTTCCCTTTAAGTATTGAGATACGAAGGCATGGGTTCCGCTAATGGCACATTCTAGATAAAAACGAGAAATATAAGGTGTTGAATCCTCAGTTAATTCAAATTTGAACTGTATATTATCTTTTGTGAAATTTAATGTTAATCGTAGAAAGTTTATACGAAGTTTTAAATAACGCTGAAAAACCCGAAACCCTTCTTCATAGTGGGGGCTACTTAATACTGCGTAGGCGAGAGAGCCGTGACTGGTAATATCGGTACGTTTCCCCATCGCTAGGCCTAAGCCGTGGACATTCAGCGTTTCTACATTGCGGCAAAAGAATCCTTCAATATCCTTGCACAGCATAAAACCTTCAGTTTTTTTCATGACATTGGCATCAGATGCCACGTTGCGTAACCACGCTGAGAGATCAACACCATGCTCCTGCAATACATTAAGAAATACCCGGTTGTATTCAGCAGAAAAAGTTGAAAATCCTTGTTGTGCTAATGGTTGGGTAATCATGCTTGCGGCCTATGAATAATTGTTATTTTTGATTGGCTAGATAAACGGTTTATCCAGAACTAATCGAAAGAATCAAGTTGTTGTGGATAGGTGGTAGATTGGCGTCAAATAGCTGCCAAAGTTAGGAATAGGGCGCTTTATATGACTCCTAGTGTAAAGGGATATCACGCTACATCACGTCTTCCAAGTAAATATATGTAACCTGGGTATTGGATTGAGGGTTTCATTGCTGGCAGGGTTATGCAATTTGAGTTCAGTACAACCTTTTTTGGCGCAGATAAGTTCGGTTGACCGAAATTGATCGATCTTTCTGACCCAAAAAGGTTCTTCTCTCTGAGGGCCGTTGTGGTTAATTAATTAGGAGCTTCTCGAATGCAGACAATGATAAAAATAGAATAATGAGGTTAACTGTATGTCTAATAAAGCAGTACTTTCGTGCCAAGAAGGGCCGTCAATCCCAACGTTAAATAAGTTGGTGGGAGTTGCCGCCCTAATGCTGGGGTTGTATGCGCCACTTACCAACGCTTATGTATATACCTGTGGGGAAAACGAGCCTGAATGTGTAAAAAACTATAATAGAAACGTTATTTCCAATGGTGACGTTGCAAAGAAATACAATGTAGTCAGAGTTGTGATGCCAGGTAAAACCACACCTAGCATGGCAAATATTAAAAGCAACGCGAGCTGGTTAGGCAATTTTTTTAGAACGAGCTCTCAAGGTCAGCTTCGAGTCAAGCTGGGAAAAGCGATCACCAAAGAAGTACCGGTAGGTTCCTGTAAGAAAGCTAAGGCCCAAGCCAATGCCAATGATAGGTCTAAATCTTTATATACTATCCGGGTATTTCCAAAAGGTTTGTGTGGCTCGTCCAATGCGGGAGGAGGTAACGCTAACTTGAAGAGTACACTTAAAAGAAACTTTGCTCACGAAGTAGGGCACCTTCTTGGGCTCGCGCACGGGAATCGTGTGAACCGCAAAACAGGAAAGGTTGAAGCCTATAAAGACGCTAGTACTTTTATGGGTCGATTTCCATCGAGCAATTATTCGATACCACAATTGCATTGGTTAGGGTGGACTCAAAAAGAAGACATCGTTCAACTCGATTCAAGTGTGTTGGATAGCGGCGGTAGTCTTGATGTTAAACTTCGACCGATCGACAAAAATGAACGAAGCAATAGCGATAGTCCAATCGCATACGTCTATGACCTTCCCAACAATAATCGATTATTTATCAGCATACCTAAGTCTTTAAAAACGGCTACAAACGGTGTTCAGGGTGGGCAAGTGTTTTTCTACAAGTCGCCAAAATGCCAAAAGTGCCGAGGCATGGCAATGGGGGATACGGTTATTCAGCGAATTTTTAATCCGAAGACGAGTAAAGATTATAAAGTGGCTGATTTGATGGTTAATCCTGTTAGTTATGAAAGTGAAACCGTAAGAGTTAACGGTCGTAGTGTCGAAAAGTTCACATCAATCACGCTTCGTATTCGTAAATCATTTGAAACTACCAGCGCGAATGCAGGTGATGCTTCTGAAGATCTATCGAATGAGATGCCTTCTGTAACACTTGCCCTACCGAATAAAAAGCCTCGCGTGGGGAGATTCAGGATTGGTTTTAGGGGTGAGGACAAAAAAAGAGGCGTTAGAATGGCTAAGGCTGTTGCTGCTTTTTATACGCGTAATTCCAGGGGGAAATTACAGGCTATCTATAGTGGCAATGGTACAGGAAATTACGTACTTAAAGTGGATACTGATAGGCATCACAATAACGTGAGTGGACTTAGCTCGTATCAACATGATGTAGCGATACATGAAACTGGTCATAAGTTGGGATTGGGGCATTCAAGTTGGGCGACGGAAACCATCAGAAGGGGGTCTCATAGAGGATTGCGTCGTCCTGATAGAAGTACCCCGTTGAATGGCCGAGCGCATGGCGCTGCCTTTTTAGTTGCACCACAGTATTACCTGAAAGGCTGGCTTCCAGATGACGAAGTTGCATTATTTGATGGTGATAAAACGGTATATGAATTGAAAAAAATATCTGACTTTTCGGGGGGCGGCCTATCAACCGTTGTTATCCCTGCTGAAATGTGGAACCTAAAGGAACCTGGGGTTGGTGCTCCCGTGTTTATTTCTTTCGCTAATACTCACAAAGAACCAACAGCCAAAAAATTTGCTATACATATGCTTGCTGGAAAAAATGGTACAGCAACACGTTTAATTGCCCAAGAAGGCGATGCGCATATAGATTCGATATTAACGGGTATTGGCGTCGAAATGTTAGCGAATTCTGATCCCAATAAAATCACAGTGGCTATCTCATTAGGAAATAAAAGGAGATCGGATTAAACTGAACGTATTTTTCTTGCCGATGCAAACAACCCATTGGTGCCATGCACTATGGGTTGTTTGCTATACTTCTGTAATGAATGCTGTTTATGTGTTGTCGTAACAGTGAATTATCTAATTGGTTTCTTGAGTAAATGAATATATGTCAGCGACAATTAACGCCCAATTATGCCCTTTCTGCAAAAGTATGAACAATTGCATGATTCAAAGTGACAAGGCATGTTGGTGTAAAAGTGTTGTCGTACCCGCTGAGCTTAGCGAGATGGTACCGGTAGAATTGATGAGAAAGTCATGTATATGCCAGGATTGTGTTGCGCTATTTCATGAGAGCCCTTCAGAATTTATGTCTAAATATTCGTAAAGGATGGGGCGACGAAAGCCAAACTATTTTGTGGTGAAAATATGAGAAATACATTCATACTTATTTTGGTGATGTGTTTGCCTGGTTGCATTAGCCAGCCCCCTATTTCTCCAGAAAAGACGAGTGTGTACACGCTGGGAAATACTGTGAACCGGGACAATGGCCTTTTGGTAAGGCGACTGCTGTTGGCACAGCATGATGAATGGAGGGGGACGCATTATAAGTTGGGAGGTTTAAGTAAAAAAGGTATAGATTGTTCTGGTTTTATTTTTGTGACGTTTAAATCAAAGTTGGGAATGGTGATACCTCGTTCTACTGAATTGCAAGTAAAGGAGGGTGTAGCGGTAGCTAGAAATCAATTGCGCGTGGGTGACTTGGTTTTCTTTAAAACAGGGACGTTTGTTCGTCATGTTGGTGTTTACCTTGGTAATTCCAAGTTTCTCCATGCGTCAAAGAGCATAGGTGTTACCATTTCTAGTTTAGAAAATAGTTACTGGTCATCGAAATATTGGATTTCAAGAAGGATATGATTGTTAAAGCGCTAGGTATCGTATGATGTCAGTTTTACATACTTTTACCTTTTCTTTTGGTGTGTCGGTATATGATTAGCCTGGCGGGTCTTGTACTGTAATGAATCAGTCGCTTGTGTTCTAATTTGAAATTTGAGGTGTAAAATGAAAATATTTTTTGTATCACTAATAGTGGCCTTTTCTTTGACTGGGTGTTCAGCAGAAATTGGAAGTGAAAAATGGTGCTCAAATATGGGTGAAAAGTCGAAGGGTGATTGGAGTACAAATGAAGTGGCTGACTATGCTGAGCATTGTGTTTTTAAGTAGGGGGAACTCTTTACTTGTTACGGGAGCGTTTTCTCTCCTAGCAAAATAAGTTTTTGATTCATGCTTTTGCCCTTCAATTGATGCTTTCGAAAATATTGAAATCGCTAGGGTGTACAGACTAAGGGCACCTTGGCTGGGGTGAGCTATTCATGAAAATCTACGGTAAAATGTCAGTATATACGTAAATAAACAGGTAAGTTTGGTTCGTATTCATTCAATAACCTGGAAGTATTTATTATGACGAATATCGTAGATCTCGCTAGCGTAAGACGCGAAAAACAAGCGGTTAACCTGACAAACAACGATGAAGCTTTGGCTCAAATATTGTCTGATTTAAGGGCAACTGTGACCCGTATGGAGGTGTTAGGTAAAGAGTTGCTTGTAACCCAAAAAAAATTAGAATATGCCGAAAAACGGGCGCAGTGGGCTCAACAAAGTATGGATAACCTTCGGGGGCTATGTGTTCAATATATTAAGTCTGAATGTAGTCTCAGCAAGGCGAAAAAAAATAGAGACGGGATGGTTCATTAATACCATCTTAGTCAGTCCAGGAGGGAAGGGGTCAATGAACGTGCCTGGCGAAACATGAAAAAAATAGTCTATACTTTTCTCAATTGATGTTGATATGGTCTTGTTCTGAGAGAATGTAGTGATACGGTTTGTTCGATGTTGGCAAGATGTGGGTTTGCGTTTAAAGTTGATGGTATTGCTTGTCGGGTTTTGTATGCCTGTGGTTTCGGCTGCAGTGAATTCAGAGGACGCATTGCAATTCTCGGGTTTTGCATCATTTGGCGCTGGAAAGTCTAGCCGAGATGATATGGCGTTTCTTAATCATACGGAAAATTGGAGCTTTCGTTCGGATACTATTGTTGGAGGGCAAGCTCAATACCAGTTCACAGACCGTTGGTCTTCCACAATTCAGGTGGTTGCGAGAGGGTTTACGTTTGATGAAAATGATAAGTTTGACCCGGTTTTAGAGTGGCTTTTCACAAGCTACCAATGGTCCGCGGAGACGCGTTTTCGGGTTGGACGTATGCGGACACCGTTATATTTGTTTTCGGATTCTCTTGAAGTTGGTTATGCCTATCCCTGGGTAAGGCCCCCCGTAGATATTTATAACTATTTACGTGCACCGTTAGCAAACTTTGATGGAATAGATTTTTCAACAAATATTGATGTTGGCGAGGCCGATGTGGACATTCAGCTTTTTGCCGGTGTTGGCGGTGGAACTTATATTGATTTTGATATTGAATTGTCTCCGGCTATTGGTATCAGTATCTTGTCGCGATGGGATAATTTGACCCTTCGCTATGGATTAACGCTAGCTGATACTGACGCTGACAGCGAGGCGCTATCAGCGTTTGCAGAAAATTATACCCCGTATATACCTCTTAACCCCATATTTAGAGAAATTCGTGATTCTCATGAAACTCGGGATGAATTGTTTACGTATCACAGTACGGGGCTTCAGTGGGACTGTGACAGTTGGACGATTATTAGTGAGGCCTATTTGACTATCGGACCAGGAAAGGATTTTTCTAATGATTCAAAAGGTTGGTATGTCTCATTTTCAAAACAAATTCAAGATTTCTCGCCCTATATAGTTTTCGGGTATTACAAAAATAAATTTAGTGATGAAATTGAGTCCTTAATAGAGGCCAGTAAGATTCTTTATCCGGTAGGTATTCCTACTCCTGAATTTGCGGCGCTGGATAAGCTCAGAGAAATAAACTTACAAACCGTTGATAACTTTAATGAAAAAGGGAAAAGCTATACGCTAGGTGTGCGTTATGACTTCCATCAAAATGCCGCTTTTAAGGTCGAGGTTGAATACCTTGATTCAACCGCGCAGTTAACGCGTACTACTGAAGCTACTTCAAAACTGGATACCGTACTTCTCAGTATGGTTATTGATGTGGTGTTCTGATGTTGAAGTTTACTCAGGTGTCTTTAGCGAAAAAACTGGCTTTAAGTGTAATGCTTTGTTTTGTAAGTTTTTCATGTTACGCAGATGTCTCTGTTGTTGTTCATCCGGGTAGTAATATTGAGTCGTTAACGACAAAGCAAATTAGAAAGCTATTTTTGGGTCGATTACGAATGCTGCCTAATACTGATCGAGACGTTGTGGTTGTTGATCAAGGAGTTGATTCTCTTCCTCACAAGTATATGTATTCGGAGCTTGTAAGCATGACTCCGGACAACCTAAAGCGTTACCGTGCAGCGTATCTTTTTGGTGGCAAGGGAAGGTTGCCCATTACGTTAAAAGGGGATGACCAAGTAAAAGATTTTGTAGCGGGTAGCCTATATGCTATTGGTTATATTGATGCAGCATCGGTAGACGATAGTGTGAAATCAGTGTACCTGTTATCTATTGATTGATATGTATGTTAAAAAATCAATGGGTTAGACTATTTTTCTCGTTTGGCGTTACCTGATTGTGATATAGCTTTTCCTTTTTAGACTACAATTAATCAATGTTGTTTTATACGGTTATCAGATCCGCCGAGGCATTGAGTGAAGCTAAATCAAAATTCGAAAATTCGATTTCAAATCATATTTATCTCGATATTTGGTGGATTGGGGTTTAGCTGTTATTTGGCTTTTAGTATGTTCTCATCATTGAATGTTGAGAGAAATGCCCAAGACGTTAGAGAGATCCAGTACCCTGTTGTCCAGAAGCTTGTAAGAATGAATTACGAGGCTATTTTAGTTCGTGATTCTCTTTCTGATGTGGTGGGTTTAGGTAATGAAATTTTCATTGAGGATACCGATGAGTTAGCAGAGGGATTTCATCTTCTTATCTCTGAGATTGTTAAAATTGACCCCAATTTTTCTAAGGAAATGGGTTCTATCGGTGAGCTTTTTAATATCTATTATAAGGGGGCGAGAGAACTAACATTAATGTTGGTGAGGTCACCGGGTGAACTCGATAAATATGAATCGCAAGCTATTTTGGCAAATATGCGGTTTAAAAAAATCAGTAAAAGGATTTCTGAATTACTTGATTCTGAGCAGGACTCCTTTGCATTATCTTTGAGTGAAATATCAGATTCGATTAAGGAAACACATAGGATTGGTGTTTATCTTGCGGTAATTACTCTGTTTGGGATCTTTATTGTTACATGGCGTGCACTAGTGAATATATTACGGCTAATTAGTCGTAGTGATTCATTGAAAAAAGAATTTCTTGCAACAATGAGTCATGAGTTAAGAACACCGATGAATGGTATTTATGGGTCTATACAGTTACTTCGGATGACGAATCTCGATGAGCAACAATTACAGTATTTAGATGCAGCGGGAGATTCATTTTCATCCATGAGAATGTCAGTGGACGATATTTTAACATTTTCAGATTTTATGTCAGGAAAACCTAAAATAAGGAAAGTATTCTCCAATTTATCTAAGGAAGTTAACGGGTTCCTTGATGAGGTAAATGAACATGTGGACAAAAAAAATCTCGTATTAATGACTGATCTAACAGGCTGTGCTGAATTTCTTGTGGAGACCGATGTTCAAAAAGTAGTGCATGTTGTTCGCCATGTTCTGAATAACGCCGTAAAGTTTACTTCGTTGGGAATAATTGAATTCAAGATGGAGTACAAGGTTAATCGGTCGTTGCTAGAAGCAGGGGAGGTTGAAATATCGGTTAAAGATTCAGGTAGTGGGATTCCTGAGGAAAAACTGGAAGATGTTTTTCAGCCCTTTAAGCAGCTTGATGGCTCGTTTCACCGCATGCATCAGGGAATTGGTTTGGGATTGGCAATGTGCCGGGCAATCAGTGATAGCATGGGAGGCGTAATCGACCTCAAAAATAGGGAAGATAAAAGGGGCGTTGTTGTTACCTATTCATTTCCCGCGAAGTTTAAACGAAATGAAGCAAAGGTTGAATTGTTGAAAGATAAGAATGAGGCAAAAATTCCATTGAAAATAGTGGAGAAGGATAAAGAAATTATTCTTGTCGCAGAAGATAACCGGGTAAATCAGCTAGTAATAAAGGGACTGCTGAAACGACTAGGTTACCAAGTTGTTTTGGCTGATAATGGACAGGAGGCGTTGGAGAGGCTTCAGGGTGATAACGTCACATTAATATTGATGGATTGTCAGATGCCAGTTATGGATGGTTTTGAATCGACTAAGTGTATTCGAGCACTTGAGGGGCCGTATTGTGATATCCCAATTATTGCCGTTACCGCCAATACAATGGAAGGAGACAGGGAGCATTGCCTGGAGGTGGGGATGAATGAATATTTAAAGAAACCGGTGGATATCGGTGTGTTAAAAAAAGCGATTGAAGAGCAACTGGAAAAAGTCCATTAAAAACGTTACTCATTCAGCTTTAGGGGCTTTAGGCCATTGAGGCTACAACGTTATTAATATACGTGTCTATCAATGCTTCAAATTGTTTCTTTACCATCGGTTTAGCAATGGCTTTTGTCCAGCGAGGTAATGGCAAAATCAACGATGCTTTTGTCGAAAAGTGAACTTCACTCTTTTCACCCGCCTCTTTAACGTGACAAATTCCTGATATTTGGGTGTTTCCTGCGCCTTTAATGGGCTCCCAGGTAACTTTTCGTTCAGCATCGTGCCATTCCCATTTACTGGTATATTCTACTCGGTGTTTATACGCCTCAGTACCAATCTTCTCCAATACCCAGGAGTAAGTAAGGTCGCCAACTTGTTCTAATCGTTCAAGTTTTGGGAAGTGGCTGGCCATGTCTTCTACGGTTGAAATTCTTGAGAACGCCTCATGTGCATGGGTGTTGATAGTTGTAGAGCGCTGAATATCAACGTCAATCTTAATGCTCATATTGTTCTCCTTGCATATCACAATGGTTCTGTTGGTGTCGATCTTGATGGGGCTTAGTGTGCTATCAGAGTATGCAAATCACAATGACCACTCCGCCAACGTGTTATGTCGTACATGCCAAAGTCTAGATATGCCTCAGCGGAACAAGTGCTGTTCTGTGAGTTGTCTTCTGCTTTATTTATTAGCTGATAAAATAGCTTAAATATTAAGCCGTTGATGTTGTGATTCTAATGAAAATGATGAAGTTTATCGGACTGTTTTTACTTACCCTGGTTATTCTTGTTATAGGGTTGTGTTGGGCTGTTAGCGTCAATATTGATGACATGATTAAAAGTAATATCGAACAAAAAATGGGTGTATTGATTAAGGCAAAGGTAACGCTGTCAGACTTAGATACCGATGTTTTTGGTGGGCGGATTGTAATAAAAGATTTAGTAATGGCGAACCCTAAGGGGTATCGCAGCGACCACCTTATTCGGTTGGGTGATGTTCAGGTAATGATAGATGTCCGTTCGCTTAACAGTGATGTCATTATTATTGAAAGCATTCAATTGAATGATGTGGATATTGTGATAGAGGAGAAATCTATTGGACAGATTAACATTAAGAGGTTAATCGAAACGGTGGAATCAGCTGACCCTAAACCGGAACCGATAGACCTGCTACGGTTTAGATTGAAGTCCTACTCCATGGGGGAAAGCACGTTACACCTTGTTGGTGGGCCGCTTGAGGATAAAACGTTAGTTTTACCTGGTGTTGAGCATAAAAGTGATCTTGGTAGTCCTGTTGCTTTGCCCCTTAAAGATATCGTGAAAGGTTTAATTCAAGACGTTATGCAGGGAATGTTAAAAGAGGGGCAAGGGGTGATGAAGGAAAGTGTTGCTCAAAGTTTTTTTCAGGAAATAAAAAAAATAAGCCCTCCCCCTGTAAATATTAGGGACAAGATGCAAAGGATAAAAAAAGTAATCGAAAAAGATCTGCCACCATTAAACCTGCCTCGATTACCTTTTTAAAGAGAGTATTTAATGAGAAACGATTATACAGTGGTTCAAAAATTACTACATTGGGCCATGGCCGGTATCATTATGTTGGATCTTTTTATTGCGCAAAAATTCGGGAACTCTATGGATATTGCTGACCGTCTAGAGTCTCGTGCAGATCACTCGACAATGGGTTTGTTGGTACTAACGTTATTTGTCATTCGCCTGGTGTTACGTTTTGTATACGGGGTGCCAAAGGAAGATGGTACATCTCCTCTTTGGCAAGTTTGGCTGGCTAAGGTGGCTCATGGGTTACTTTACGTGTTAATGGGGCTGTTAGTGGCGTCTGGTTTGTTAACGGCGATGAGTGCAACGTCACCGATTGAAATCTTTGGGGTTATTGATATTACGTTTGGACGTATGGATGGTGCGATCTTTGATTTTGTACGACAGTTTCATGAGTTTTTTACGGAGGTAATAATTGCTCTAGTAATTATTCATGTTGTTGCTGCGCTTTATCATCAATTTATTCGTCGCGACAACCTTTTGTTAAAAATGTTGAAGTTTAGACGCTTCTAAAATAGAAAGTTTTTGGCGAAACATTATTATTATTGCTAATGGAGTATTACAGTACCATGGAGAAGAAAAGGTTAACCGGTGTTTCCGGTTATGTTCCCAAAAGGGTGTCACGATTGGTGACTTCAATTCAACGGTTTTGGCATAGTCCTCGATTTTATGGATTTGAAAATATTGACCCCAATAAACCTGCCTTGATGGTGGCTAATCATTCGCTATACGGAATTATAGATGTGCCATTGCTTGTGGAAGAATTCTATTTGCAAACAGGAAAGCGAATCCGAATATTGGCAGACAGTATGCATTTTAGTATGCCTTGGGGGCAGACGTTTTTTGAATACGGTTGTGTTTTGGGGTCGCGGGAGAACTGTGCACAGCTAATGTCTGAGAATGAATGGATTTTGGTTTTTCCTGGAGGTGGTCGTGAAGTTGCAAAAAGGAAAGGTGAAAAGTATCAGTTGACGTGGAAAAATCGAACGGGTTTTGCGCGGTTGGCGATTCAACATGGTTACCCCATTGTTCCTGTTGCTTCTGTAGGCGGAGACGACTGTTACGATATTCAGTATGATGCAGAAGATGTGATGAAATCGTGGTTAGGGAAAGCGCTCGATAAAACAGGTATTACTGAAAAGTATCTTCGTAACGGCGATGTGATTTTCCCTGTTGCCACAGGGCTCAAGGGGTCTCCTTTACCAAAGCCCGAGCGGTTTTATTATAAGTTGGGTAGAGCTGTAGAAACAGCTCAGTATGACGGGCAGAGTGATTGTAAAGAAATACAGTGGAAAGTTAGAGAGGAGGTTTCCAAGGCTATTTATACTCAGATTAGTGAGCTGCGCTCCATTCAAGAAGCGGATGAGAATAGGTGGATATAATGCGAGACCTAAAATCTAGGGTCTACCGGTGACGTTTATAAATTTAACATAGCTAAAGCTGAATCACGTGCAGCATTGCGTAGCTCGTCAGCAAGATGTTGGTCTGGTAGTGTTCGAGCTAGTACCATTCCTCCAACACACATAGTGGCAAGCGTTAGCGCTTTTTTACGATGAGCTGTACTTTTTTCTAGATTGCTTTCAACCAGATTGCTTTCAAAAAGTCCGATCATGGCCTCAAGCAGTTGTTGATAGGATTCTTTTACAGTGTCTCCGGCGCGTGAAATATCAGATGGTAATGCGATTAATGGGCATTGACCGTCTAAATCTCCCAGGTGTTCCGTTGAAAGGTACCCATTAATCATTCGCTGAATGACCTCTAGCCCTGGTTGTGCTGTATTCACCCCTGCGTTGGAGCGCATTTCTGCCCCCTGGCCATGTAGAAAATTGGTGACTGCTTCTGCGAAAAGCTCTTCTTTATTTTTGAAGTGATGATAAAAACCACCCCGTGTCAGCCCTGCTTCTGACATGATTTGGTCGATGGAGACATCGGAGACACCGCGGCGGTTAAATAGCACTCGGGCACTCTCTATAATTCGTTTTCTAGTCGCTTGTTTATGTTCAGGTTTATAGGGCATCGAAGTCTCTTTTGAAAGTAATTTGAGAGCAATTTGAGAGCAATTTGAGAGCAATGGTACCAACAATCATAATATGTTCTTTAACATATTATGATGTTAGCTATATTGGTTCGCAATTGCGTTTTAATAAAAAGGAAAAATAATGCACTTATATACAGCACAAGCTCCCAACCCTTTTCGAGTTAACGTTTTTTTGACTGAAAAGAATATCGTCATCCCCTCAACATTACTTAATGTTATGGAGGGTGATGCGCATTCGGAGGATTTCCAGAAGAAGAACTCGTTGTGTGAAGTTCCGGTGTTGGAATTAGATGACGGAACGTTTCTTACTGAAAGTATTGCGATATGCCGATATCTTGAGGGTATTTATCCCGAAAATCCATTGATGGGCGCGACACCATTAGCTCAGGCTAGGGTTGAAATGTGGAATCGTCGCATGGAGCAACAAATTTTTAGCGCAGTGGGTAATATTGGCCTACATACGATTCCGTTCTTTGCAGAAAAGGTTGAGCAAATGCCGGAATATGCAGAAAGCTTGAAAAGGGCTCTTGAGAAGAAATGGGCGTGGCTAGATGAGGAGCTTGCCGATGGTAGGACCTATGTTTGTGATGATGTATTTTCCGTCGCGGATATAACAGGAATGGCTTCTCTGTTTGTGTGTGAATTTATTGGAATAGATATACCTGATAATTTGACACATTTACAGCGTTGGGTTTCCGCGGTCAGGGCTGATCATAAATGGGGTTAGTTGTCGGTTAGTGTTTTGCTGTCTTGTAGATAAAGCGTTGAGCCCAATTATGGCGGCGCATTCGCGTCGCTGCAGCCCCGCTTATCCCTTCTTTTTATCTTTGCGTATTTGGGAGGGGGGATAAGGCTATATCGCCCACAGTAATGTTGATCTGTTCTTCCATGCATCAATGCCAGAAACCAAGACGACATCATGGATAACGTTGTTGTTGATTAACAGTATTAAATAGTGGTATTAAATAGCTTGAAAAAAGCAACCACTTTGCTCTGATTTGGTTCGGAGCAAAGTGGCTGTCTTTTGAAGTGGTTTTTCATTAGTGATAGATTAGTTTTTAAATTTTCCAGTTGGTGGATGAATTTGTACATTCCCACCATCTAATACTGCACTAGCTTCAAATACAATGGCGAATGTATTTGGGTCGCGTACAGTAATAGAGAAAAAGTCTTGATCATTAGCTTTCTTTCCCTGAGGTTCTCCAGCGTCTTGGACATACCCGGTAAATAGATAGCCATCCACTCCATTCAAACGCCCAGTTCCTTCAAAACTTGCCTGGTTGATCTTGAATCCTTTTTTTCCTCCAGGTTGACCTGGGCCGGTAAGTTGGACAACATCACATCTCACAATTTGAACGTCATTTGAGTGGAAGTTGTCCATTGTATTATGATCAACTACTTCCCAGGAACCACGTGGTGGAGGTCCAACATTTCCTCCAAACGTGAAATCCTTAGCCCCCGCAGTTTCACCGGTATTGTGAAAGCCACCGGTGGTGATCCAGCAAGTGTCGTGAGAAGGGTTTTCAACGGAAAAGCCGGAGGCAAGCCAAACAAGTGATGCAGGTAGGTTGCCTGGGGCGACAAAACCATCGTCTCTTGAGAATACTTGGGTAGTTAGGCTATCGGCTCCAGCGGGGACGGTAACAACTAGATTTACCGTATCCCAGTATCGACCATCATTGCTGTTAAGTTGATCTGAGAAAGTGGAGGTGACACCGCCAACGGTGATTTCAAAGGAGCTTGGGCGAAACCCATATATCCCTGTATCGTCTGCGACACTCCCTACAAATAGCTCTACATTTCCAACCCTGTCTATATTGGCTGGATCGAAGTTAAATGTTTGGGATTCCGTAACATCAAGCGGTGGGGGCCAGTTAATCATCGCAAAGTCGTTGCCATCTTTTACCGTGATTTGGGATTTCCCCGAGCCGTCATCATATACAACCATGACGCCAGCGCCATAATTCTCTTCTGTAAAGTCGAGCCCCCCAACGAAGAATGAGCTAACCCCTGATCCAACCAATCCCATGTGAGTGATATCCGCTCGATAAGACAGGGTAAACTCGTTACTTGAGTACCCAGTGTTGCCACCAATGAAGAGTCCTTCTACAGGGGTGCCGTCAACTAAAATAGTATCCGTTGGGGTTTGTTGAGCAAAATATATGTTGTTTCCCGCCCAATAAAGAATTACTTGAGTAACCGTTACATCAGCGGGCAGTTCAATCATGATCATGCTCGGCTGACCATCTTCTAGCCCTGTCCCTGCTGCATGAACACCGGTTCCCGCCAAAATTGGAATGCTAGGCATGCCTAACATTTCTGTACCATCGGCTCTTGCTGAGCCGGAAAAACTTCCTAGCGTAAATAGCATTAAGAAGGAACACAAAGCAATAAGTAGTTTGCCTTTGGCTATATCAATGATGCTCATGTTTATAGACTCCTTGCGATGTCTAAGTACTCATCGATGAGTGGCTTTTGTACGCAAAAAACATGCAAACAACAAGCCCAGTTTTTAGTGCTTTGTTTTTGTTACATTAGTTTTTTATGGGCGATTTAGGTTCCAGATAACTGTAAAAACTTTCGACAGTTATGGCTGTATTGTCAGTCGTTTTTGTATATTGAACAGAGATAAAGGGCAAAAATCTCCGCTGATTTATAGCTTCTCTTCTATACTCAAGGTTATGTTCGCAAATATGCCAAAATATTACCTCTTGTATGCTGGACACAAGCTGGCGCTTGCCTTCGCCATGTGTTCTCTCACGCTAATCCCTTCTTATTGTTTTGCAGACGGGTTTGGTTCTAATCGGTTTAAATTTAATGGTTTTGCGACGTTTGGATTGGTCAAGAGTGGCACCGATAATCTTGGCTATCGGCGAGACGTTTCAGGAGAAGGGGTACATGACCGCGACTGGTCTTTGAAACCAGACAGCCGACTAGGACTGCAAGGTAGTGTCACATTGACAGATGAGCTTGATGCGATAATTCAGTTTATTATCAAGGATAGGGCAGAAAATGGTATCGAAGAAAGTCTTGAGTGGGCGTATTTACGATATCGCTTAACTCAACAAGTGACCGTACGCGCTGGGCGTTTGGGTATTGAATTGTTTATGCTGTCGAATCATCGGGATTTGGGGTTCGCCTACCTTTGGGTTCGACCGCCGATTGAATTCTATGCACCGATAGCATTTGACTATTTAGATGGCGTTGATATTAACTATTCTGTTCCATTAGGTTCTGGTACTTTAAGAACTGCATTTTTTGCCGGAAGCAGTGATGCTCCGTTGGATTATAGCGATCAAGACGACGAATTATTGTTGAACAATATCTTGGGGTTAATGGTTCGCTGGGAATGGGAGCATTGGCAGGCTCAGTTTACTCTAGCGTCCGCTGATCTTGATGGTCTTGATGAGTCTCTTGGTATCAAGGGTTTCACGGCTAACTTGTCTGCTGCTTCTCTTTGGGCTGAAGCAGCGTTGCTCTCAGAACAGCTTAATGATAATGATGAGGGCATATCTTACTATTCGATAGGGATTTCTTATGACAAAAATCCGTGGTTTATTCAATCTGAAGTAATGTATCTCGATTCCGGGCATAATGTGCTGAAATCCTATTTCAGTCGTTATATAAGTGTTGGTTTTCGTGCAGGTGATACAACGTTATATACAACTATTGCCAAGGGTACTCAAACAGAATCTAGAACGACTATTCCGGAGCTGCCAGTTCCTTTAGCGGTGGTCCCTGACTTGGTGTCTCTACGTCAAGGGTTACAAACATTTTACGATTACAGTTATATTGATCAAAAAACGGCATCATTCGGTGTACGATGGGATATACGTTATGATCTTGCATTAAAAACTCAGTGGGATAGAACGTGGGTTGAGGAAGCTGGTGGCTTGCTCTGGGATCAAAAACTGGGATCCTCTGAAGATAACGTTGTCGATACTTATTCTATTAACTTGAATTATATATTTTAGTGATGAATCAACTGTTGCGACTTATATTCATAATTATTGCATTGCTTGCAAGTCCCTTGCAAGCAGGCGTTGTTGTGATTGTTAATTCAGAAAATGCTACTTCTGACTTTAGCCAGCGACAGCTAGTTGATTTATATATGGGCCGAGATTTATATTTCTCTAACGGAGAGATGGCATTACGTTTGGATCAATCTCCAACATCAAAAGTTAGGCATGATTTTTATAAGAATCTTGTCGGTAAATCAGTTGCCCAAATTAACGCGTACTGGGCGAGATTACTATTTACCGGGAGGGCATCCCCACCTCAAGTGATAAGTGATAGCGAAGGTGTTTTGAAAGCGATTAGGAATAACGCAAATGCTGTTGGTTATATCAATGAAAGTGAATTGGCGCCAGGCGTTAAGGTAGTGGCTCGTGTCGACTAGATTTTGGCAGTCGCTGCCTTTTCAAACAGGTTGTAGTATTGCATTAGGCTCAATACTATTGACGCTTGTGTTATCTATAAGCGTTTATAATAGTACTGTCGAAACGGTTATTGATGATTCTAATCATCGTATATCACAATTAATTAGCACTGTAGAAATTAGTGCAGCAATAGCAGCCTATTTGGAAAACAACGAACTCGGCCTGGACATTACTCGGGGGCTTATCAGAAATGATATTGTCTCAGGGGTTATTTTGCACAGTGAATCTGGGATGAGAATAATTAGCGGATCCCCCTTTCATTTTAAAGATAATGATGTACTACTTTTTCCACTGGTATCTCCTTTTATGGCAGATGAAAAGGTAGGGGGATTGTTCGTTAAACCTAATCAGAATAATATCGATGCACAAGCCAAAAAAACGGCGGAGCTTCATGTTGTTACCCTTGCTGTACATTCATTGATGATTACCTTGTTTGTCATTTTTCTTGTGAATAGCCGACTTACGAAGCCATTAATGAAATTAGCGGGGGCACTTCATAAAATTGAGCCAGGAAGTGATGAGAGGCTTCAGTATCCGAAGCAACATATGAATGATGAAATAGGACTTCTGGTTCGGGACATTAATCAATTATTAGGCTCTGCTAAAAATACCCTGGAAGGCGAGAGACGTTTGCGTGAGTATGTGGAAACGCTTGAAAAACAAACACGTAAAGAAGCAGAGCGGGATCCTCTTACTAATTTGCTTAATCGTAGGTCTGGGGAAAGAGCTATTGCGAAAGCACTCAAGAAATCCGAGGCGGATAATACTCGTTGTGCAATTTTGCTTATTGATTTAGATCGCTTTAAACCTATCAATGATACCTATGGGCATGAAGCCGGCGATCAAACCTTAATTACGATCGCAGATCGGTTGACCAATACGCTTCGGAAAAGTGATATTGTCATTCGATGGGGTGGAGATGAATTTTTAATAATGGTACGACAGGGTCATAGTGATCTTAAAATAAACGTCGTTGCAGAAAAAATACTGCAAGCGTTAGCCGCTGATATTGCCATTAACGATACAGTTCGAGAAAGTATTGGTGCCAGTATTGGTATATCGCTTTATCCAGAACACGCCACTGATTCGGCTTTGCTTTTTGATCTGGCGGATAAAGCTATGTATCGTATCAAACGTTCTGGTCGAAATGGTTATTCTATTCATGAGCCCGCTGGTATGAAAAGTCAGGCATAGCGTTTTCCCAAACAATGCTCATTGAGTGTATAGAATATCTCCTGAGGTTCGCATTACCTATCGTTATAGGAAAGTTTGCCAATCTTCTAAATTGTAGCGTTTCATGATGGTTTTTATATCACCTGATTCTTTGAGTGCTTTCATTTTTGAGTCAAAGTAATCTGACATTTTTTTAACGGATTCTGCTTTTGATGGGTCAGGTGTAAATGCCATATAAATTTTGGCGACGGATACGCAGCCAGCAGAGCGGTATTTTTCAAGAATTCCTTGTTGACTCATTTCATAAATAGTTGAGTTATAGGTAAATATAAAGGTATCAATTCTACCTGCATCAAGTTTTTTCATGCTTTTTTCAATGTATGTATCGTTGTAAGGTAAAAAATCGAATTGTTTCTGGTGTTGTTTCATGTAACTGTTTAACTCTTCAATTGAAGTGTCATTTGCAACGCCTATTTTATGTCCTGTTAGTGAATCCAGTCCTGAATATTGCCAAGTAGATTCCTTTTTTGTAAAGAAGCACATTCTTTGTATTCCTATCTCGTGTTTTGGAAATCGTAGGTTGGGTGCTTCTTCTTTTGCGGGAGAAAGTAATGCGTGGTTGTTGCCAGCCTCAACCAGCTTAATTGCTCTTGTCCATGGGTAGGTTTTTGTTGATAATTCGTAAGGGCTGTCTGCATATATTTTTTGTACGGTTTCTATTACATACCCTGGAAATTCACCTTGTGGGCATATTTGTGGGCACCAATCAATGGTGCTGACTCGCAGTGATTCGGCATTTGCTGAAGAGGAAAATACGGATAAAACTAGAATAATGGCAATATTCTTAATCGAATTGGTTATGTTCATAATATTATCTTCAGAGCTTGGGAGGGTGGTTCAGGTGTTGAGTGAATGGTTTTCGACTGACTATTTTATAAGGTAGATCAAATAAAAAGATCTGCAAACATGGCGAGAATAGCGAAGTTCACAAACTTTGTTTTGTTTTTTTTAAGCGCTAAGCGTAATGCGCTGATTTTTCTACATAAGGTAATAATTGTCGGTGGGTTTTAATAAAAAACCACGGATGTCTAGGGCTTGCCTAGGTTTGTGCCAGCGTAAACAATGGGTTGTTACATGTTGATGTTCACTTTTTTATGCGATATTGTGCATTTTCGAACTATAAAATAGCACGATCGTACTTATTGTTTTATAAAGCCTTTGTTTGATATAGAGATCAACACTAATAAAAATAATAACAAAGAGGTTATCAATGAAAAGAATTCTACCTTTGATTGGCGTGGCAGGAATTGCGGCGGCGATCGCAACACCGGCTGTTGCTTTTCAACAAATCACGCATAAACGTATTGCGATTGATGCGATCAATTATATGAAGGCGCACCCTGATACCACTAACTATGTTGTTCTCGAGGCGGCGGTGACTTCCGCAGGTTATACCATTGATCAATTTGCTGAAACCGTGGGTCAAGGTGCTTTTGATGTAGATGATTTTCAGGATACTTTTATTTGTGGTGCTATCACTGGCGATTGTGTTTACTCCCCTGTATTTAACGCAGGCGCGTCTATTGCTCAATACACTAGCTATTGGCATTTTCAAAATCATACACGAGGTGGCGACGCTCATGGGAATGATTTAGGTGGTTATAATTATGATTTACTAACGGTGTGGGGAGTGGTTGATGATTTAGCCGCGACATGGTTGGTTAATGATCATTTGGATGATGGTGCGGGCGGCATGACCGGCTTTTGTTATTGGTTTTTAGGTTGCTCCGAAGATTCAGAATATAACTCTTATGGTGTTACCGAAGCTAATTATCGTCAAGGCTCACACTCGACAAAAGGTATGTACGAGGATTTTCAGGATATCCCCTTTCAACCTATCGACAACTTGGGTAACTATTGGTATTGGCAATTTTTAGATCGCCCTACTGCACAAACATTGGGTTTTGTATTACACACAACGGACTTGTTGCAGCCACATCATACATGGACAACATCTGATTTGAATCACTCTGGTTGGGAATCATGGGTTGCTGATTATTACGATAGTGAAGACTTGAATGCGGATTACAAAGTAACGGAAGCTTTGGCGAGTTTTACTCCAATTGATGCAACTGCAACTGATATTCGGCCGTTGCTAACCGAAGGTGGCGCGATATCCTATTCACTGGGAGGTGCAGTGTTAAATACAACAGATCATAATGCTCGACGTGAAGTGGCTAATGTTGTAATTCCTCATGCAATTGCGATGGCTGTGAATATTTTTAATCACGCAGCCGACAAAATGTCGACCAATACATCGGGTGAGTTACGAGATAAGCGTGCTGGTCTTTGTATGAATTTATGGGGTGGTGTTGTGAAAAATGGTGCTGATGTTCGTTTGCACAGTTGTTCAAATAGTGCAAACGAACAATGGCAATATGAATCATCTACAGGGTTAATTCGCAGTACCTTGAACACCAATTACTGTCTTGATATGGCCGGTGGGAAAGTATCCAATGGTGGCAACGTTCAGGTGTGGAATTGTATTCCAGGGCATAATAATATGACGTGGGATATTGTTGGTGACACGATTCGCCCTCGAGTTAATCACGGTATTGCGATTGACGCGTACGGAACTCGCAGTGGCGATAACATTGGTTTATGGTCTGTGCACGGTGGTAGTAACCAATCGTGGACCGTTGAAGGTATGTAGTTGAGACGTTGCGTTGATGTGAGAAAAACCTGGAGGATGTCTTCAGGTTTTTCTGTATAACGTATTATGTGTTGACGTCTTATTGTTATCGGGGCGTAGCAGAGGATTTTGATTATGAATAAATTAGCATTGTGTCTATTTTCTGTTGTTGTTTTTTCTTCTGTTGTGGCACACGCATCAGTGCACTATCAATCAAGGGAGGTGGGGACGATTGCTCAAATAGATGGCTTTAAAATTCCCGTTGCTAGTGCAGATTTGATTTTTGAAGTCACAAAGCGAAGTGATAGTTCATTGACGAAGGAGGGATTGGTCAGAGGGCTTATAGAGAACTATGTTTTTGCAAGAGAGGCGGAGCGTGAATTCGGGAGAAATATATTGGTGGAAAAAACCAAAGTGGCTTTTTCCAATCAAGTACATTTAGACCGTGATTTTGTAAAAACCTTTCTTCAGCGTTATCACGGGGATATCCAAGCTAGTATTAAACAGCTACCAACCCAAAATTTAACATCACTTATTCGACAACCCTTTCGCCTCAACGCGGATAAATTCAAAAAAACAACGGTATTGGAAGGTTCACTAGAATACGTGTTGACGAAAAAACAGGTCGAACATGCAAAGAAACTAACATTGATTACCTATCAACTGCCCAAGAAGAACAGTGTCGATATCGTATCACTTTGGGATATCTATAGTCGTCAGAACTTACAAGGGCGTATTGCTATTCATCAACAGAATAGACCTTTTCTGGAAAAGCAGACCAGTGAATTCTTATTGGAAAAATACATTCATTATTGGGCATACAATGAATCTGGGCTGGCAAAGAATGATGTGAATGCTTTGGTTGTAATGTTCAAAGATCGATTTCTAAAGAAAAAATATTTGGAGAGGAAAGGTTTGTTAGTGGATATGCATCATCAAAATTTACAACAAACAGCGATGGCTCGAAGTGTGACCAAGGAAGAAATCTTAGAATATTACCAGAAGCATAAGGAAGAATTTCAAATTGTTGAAAAAGTAAAAGCTCGACATATTCGATTGGATAGTCAGGCATTAGCCGATCGAGTATATAAGGATGTTGTTAATGGTTTGTCGTTTGATGCCGCAGTGACACGTTATTCGATTAGTGATGATAAGAATCTTTCTGTTCCTGGTGACTTGGGCTGGATAAAAAATAAAGATAAACGCACCTCCTGGCTAAAAGGTGTGGCATTTATTCAAACGGAAAATGTAATATCGAAGCCGTTTCGAAGCCCTCAAAATAGCGATCAGCCCGTTTATTGGGAAATTATTCTAGTGAAAAAGAAAGTCGTTGGTTATCAAGCTTCAGATAGTGAAGGTGTACGTTATGAGGCGTCACGTCATATAGCAAAGAGAAAGATGGCAGAAGAGTTTGAGTCGACTCGGCGTGAGTTATTGGACTCTGCCAGTATTGAAATAAACAAAACGTTGTTAGGTAGCCATGTTTATTAAAGAAAATGTAAAACTGATTGTTGTTCTTGTGGCTCTTGTTGGAGGGCTGTTTTTATACCTGTTTCAGAGCAATGAAAAAATCACTGAACATGATGTGATTCGGCAAGTAGAAAAATCCACCCACTTTGAAAAAGTAGAGAGTGCTCTGCCTGTTACAAAAAAATTGCTAATCAATGTTGCTAGTGAGATCAAAAAATCTAGTGTAGTAAATAAGCCCTCCAGAAATGCTATTGAAAGTGAGATTTCAGAGCCTTTTTCAGTACCTCTTAATTCGATGGCAGATGCCCGGATCAATGGTGATCCTCGAACACCACCCATGGTGCGCACTACGGTTGAGCGAGAGATGCCGACTCCAGAAGAATTGGCCGACCCTGATCTCTATCAAGAATACGAAAGCCGTCAAAACCAGAAGGTATATCGGTCTTTTTATAGTGCATCAAAAAACAAGCTTGTAGAGATGGAAAAGTTGATGGAGCAGGCAAGATCTCAAGGGGTGTCGGAAGACAAACTTCGCGAAGGGGAAGAGAAAATTGCCAAGATGAAGGCGATGCGTGAAAAGCTGGCGCAGACATATGATGATATATCCGATGAGCAATAATTAGCGTCGTAAACCGATAGGGATTGGAATCCTATGTTTCTGCATATAGTTGGATGATAAATTCCAATCTTCATAATAGGTACCAAAGGCCTGATCCCAAAGTGAAAATAAGGCTCCGTGATTTACCATGTAACCGCGGGGGCAGTGATGTAATTTATGGGCATGATTGTCCATAAAGAAAAACCGTAGTTGCCCAATGTTTACGGTGTGATTTGCATGATGGGTTGCTTGTAACATCAGTACCAAACCGTAACTGATAAGAATTGACGGTAAATCCATACCTAAACATGTTCCGATGATAGCAAGCGGAATTTGAAAGCCAGTAACTGCGGTGTCCCAGAGCGAACTAACATTACCTCGTAAAAAGTCCAGTACTTCAACCGAGTGGTGGGTGACGTGAATTTTTCTAAAGATTTTGCTGATAATGTTTTTAGCTTTGCCATGGTTTAAAAAGCGATGGCTTCCATAGTAGGTAAAGTCCGTAAGCATAACCGCGGCAAAAATTGTTATCCAAGTTGATTCTTTGGTAACGTATCCCAATGTTGTTGGTAGTATTGCTGTGAACAGCGTACTTAATGTTAGCCACCCACCGGCGACCACTATACTTCCGCAAATTACACCTTTAATAAATACTAACGACATCCCTTCAAACCAGGCTTGGAATGATCGTGGTGCAAGCTCTACCGAAGGGTGTTTTTCTTCAAGTTGTATAATGAGCCACAGGTTAAGGCCGCTGAGAATAATAAATGAACCTAGTATTAGCTCTAGGGAGCGACCAAAGCAGGCAAGAATTAGCGTAAAAATAACAGCAGGGCCTAGATGTACCATTAATCCCAGAGAGATAGATAATATTTGCTCGGAAGGTATACCCGCTCTATTACCTTTAATGGTTAGGCGTGAGCGTTGGCGAAGCTTGGGGATTAGCCCAAGGCGGGTATCGGCTTTTGAGGTGTGAACGGGTGTTACGTCTATGGCAGACATTATTGCTCTCGGGTGTTGTTTTTTTATTTGAATATATCTTAATGACCAAATGTGATGATTGGTCATTAATGGCGACATTATGAGCAAAAAATAGACAATATCAAGGGTGAAATGAGGCAATATAGGCGGATGCGGGACATTAGGAAGGCAGGTTTACGGAATGCCTGTGGGTGCGCAGTTAATTCCAACCCTTAATTAGGCTATGAATGAGCGCAGTGATACGTGTTTTCATCTGCTTTTGAGGCAATATAGGAGAACCTATATTTGTACCGAGAGCGGCGCCATGAGCGCAGCTTAAGACTAATTTTGCAGCTTCCTCGGTGTTTAGGTATTGAGAAGGTAAGGATATTTCACCTTGTTGCTGAGCGTTATTTAACACCGCAGTGTAGAGATCTAAAGATTGCTGAGTGTGATCTTTAAGAATGTTTTGAGCGTATCTTCTAGAGGAGTTGATCAACTCAATCATGGGTTTAGGCTTGTAAAGTGCTAGGGAGAAGGAGTCCACCAACATATTGGTTAGCTTTGTGGTGGTGTTTGATGATGCCTCACTTGCATTTTTTATTGCAGCTAAGGGAGCTTCAAGGGATTGAAAAACGACGGCCTCAAACAGGGCGTCTTTGGTTGGGAAGTAGACATAAAGGGCCGCTTTTGAGACGCCTATTGCGTTAGCGACATCTATCATGGCAACTTTTTTGTAACCATGTTGATTTACTAATGAAGTTGCCGCTGTGATGATTTCAGCTTTTCGTTCTTCAGGTGCTTTGCGGGTTCTCATGTGGAGGATCCATTATGGTTTTGTTTGCTGATTTGATGGCTGACATGGGGTTTGATTTGGAAATACGAGATTAGTGAGATAGCTATGTTGAAAACCACTATTCAGGGATGAGAAAAGGGATAGTTTCTTTTAACCCATCTTTAAAACTAACGGGAGACCAACCTAATTCTCGTTGTGCCTTGGTGCTTAACGGGTGGGCTTGCCATTGTAAAAAAATCACTTGTCCTTTGGGGATTAGAGGGGCTTTGTTAGTCAGTTTGGCTACCCATTCGCCTGCTGTAGCTACGATATGTACTAAGGGGAGTGGCAGCACCATCGGAGGCTTTTTATCAATTTTGAGGGCTGCCAACATCAGCGTCGCCAATTCCGTTAGGTTGTAATAAGATTCGCTTAAGATATAGCGTTCACCAATGCCACCTTTTAATTCAGCCAATACATGCCCCTTACCGACGTCGGTGGAAAATACCACGGGGTAGCCGCCAGGAATGAGTGCGGGGGCATCATTGTTGTATAATTTCATGATTAGGTCATTGGTTCCAGGTGAGTCTGTAGGCCCGGGCCCATAGACTCCTGAAGGGTGCAAAAAAACGGCAGGTAAGCCCTGTTTTAATGCCGCCGTCACTCTCTGGTCAGCTTGTTGCTTTGAGCGTTCGTAGTGGGTGCCTTTGGGGAGTGAATCTAAGGTGGATTCGTCATAAGATTCGCCTGTTTTGGCTTCGAATACATCAATGGTGCTGGTGTAGATAAAGCGTTTGACGCCTAGCTCTAGTGCAGCGTCTATCATGTTTTGGGTTCCCTTCACATTGACTTGTTGAAAGGTGCCTGGATCCCGCATCCATTGTTCAGGAAAACCTGCAGCGTGATACACAATGTCGCAGCCTTGCATAGCGGCTTTTATTGTCAGTTTATCGGTAATGTCGCCCTGTACTATTTCGCACTCAGGGGGGAGTAGTCGCTTACCTTTCTCTAAGGATCTAACGAGCACTCTAACGTTACGCTTTTGGTGCAGTAATTCTTGAACAATGCTGTAGCCTACTAACCCCGTTGCGCCTGTTACTAACGTTATGTTCACGATGTGATAACCCTTTTGTGGTTGTTTGTCATGTAGTTGGAATCATTGAGTAATATAGAGACTGAGGGTGAGAAAATACAGACAGTAAATGTATAAACAGTGTTCCAAAGTGGTGCGCCTTCGCTGGCCGACAGGTTGTGTGGTTACGTGTAAGGGAGACATTTCTAGTTATTGTCGTTAGTGCGGGCTGGCGCACGGTTCTTGTCGTGGTTTTAGTGGCTTGACGATACAGTCATTAACAAAAAGTAACATACTGAAATAATTTCTGATGGATTTTATTTGGAATCATACTATTGTGTGTCCGGCAATGGCGCGTGATCTAGTTTGATTGAGAGTAGGGATTGATAAGAATGGATGTAGTATTTGAATTCTTTAACAATGACGACCTTATTTATTTTTTAGTAATCCCTTTCTTTAGTGGTTTTGTCGGTTTAGTGACCAACTATATTGGCATCAAAATGATGTTCTCTCCTCTGGAATTTGTAGGGATAAAACCTATTTTTGGTTGGCAGGGGATTGTTCCTGCTCGGGCAGGAAAGTTTGCCAGATTACAAATGGAGCAAGTGGAAAAAATCATAGATTTTCAAGAATTGATCCAGCGAATTGACCCCTCAGAAGTCGCCAATATTATTCGGCCAGGCATGAAGGAATTAACCGAAGAGATTATTGATGAGGTTGCTTCAGATAGTTTTCCTTTGGCCTGGGAAAATACACCGAACTTCATTAAAAACCGTTTTTATAAGCGTTTAGAAAAAGACCTACCTTTGTTGTTTGATAATATTTATAACGATGTTCGTGATAATTTTGATTCGATGTTTGATGCCAAAGCAATGGTGATTGATCGTTTAACCAGCGACAAAGGCATTCTAGTTGATATGACACACCAAACTGTCTATAAAGAGCTCGGGTTTCTTGTCAAATCGGGCCTTTATTTCGGTTTTTTGTTTGGCATCGTACAGATGATCTTTTGGTACCTGTTTCCGGAAGCATGGTATGTATTGCCGGTGGGTGGTTTTTTTGTGGGTTATTTAACAAATTGGATTGCTGTGAAGCTGATGTTCCATCCACTAAACCCCAAAAAAATCGGGCCTTTTACCCTTCATGGTTTGTTTTTAAAGCGCAAAGACGAGGTGGCTCGTGATTACGCCAAGTCAATGACAACGTCTGTTCTTAATACCCAAAATATTGCAGAGTACATATTGAAAAGCAGTGCAGGGGAGAAGATTTATGACCTTGTGAACCGGCACGTTAAAAAAACTATCGATAATAGTATGGGTTATGGTAAACCGTTGGTGTTAGCCACGATTGGTACTCAGCGTTACATTGATATGAAGAATTCGGCTGTAGATAGATTTTCAAACAGCTCTATTTCACTTCCTAAGTCAATTACCAATGGCCTTGTGTATACAGAGCAGGCGCTTGATTTAGAAAATGAAATAGAATTACAAATGAAGAAGTTCACACCACTAGAGTTTGATGGTTTTGTTCGCCCGGTGTTTGAAGAGGATGAATGGATTTTGTATGCAGTGGGTGGTGGATTAGGTTTTCTAGCGGGGTGGGCTCAATTTGTCGTAATGTTTTCGTAATACATTCAGACGTTTATAAACCTATTGTTAACTTGCGTTCTTTTTCTTCAGTATTGTTTTTAGCTCGGTAGTTAAATCCACTATACCCCTTTTAGTATTTCGAATTAGGTAATTCGAAATACGCATCAAATTCTCCCTCATTTTGTAGTTCAATGACCGCAGTGTACGGCAGGTGTTTTTTCTCATTGATGGTGATGAGAGCCTGCGGCATGCTGATGGAGATTGGGCCTATGGTGTGGCGTTGTTTTTTGTCAGACCACGAAATGGTGATTTGATTATTCTCATAGGTTCGTTCTCTAAAGCCGTTGGAGCAGAAGGAGTTAGCAAGAATCATGTTGCAGGTGAAGAGGCCCTTTAGTTTTTCTACGCGTATTTCTACTTTTTTAACATCTGTTCGTGTGAGGTTTTTGACAACTAGGTTATCGATAGTGGATTTGTTGTCAGAGGGGCTGGATATTGAGCAAGCCGAGATGCCCATGATGGATAAGCAAATGGAGAGTATTGGAAAGAAGCGTACCGAAGTAATAAGGTGTTTCATGGTAGAGGTAATCTCAGTTATGGTCACAGATACTAAGGGTAACGAAGAGCGCAGTAGCTGATGTAAATGATTGTATTGTGCATTTTAGTGGCTAGAATGACCAAATCAAATTGTTTTGGATAAAAAGTAGATCAGGTGAGCAAATCGTTGACGCACGGCCTAAATCAGCTATTTACCCATGCAGCGTAAATAGGTTTTTCCTTAAGGAGAATGGTGTGGATTGGTATATACGTGTCGTTAAGGCATTTGTCGGTAGGGGATATTTCGTTAAAGTACGTATGGTCAACGTATTAATCGTTGTTTGTGCATTGAATGTGGCTTTACTAAGCACTGTTTATGCGGGAAGTCGCTATGGAAAAACAGTCAATATTGCCATAGTTACAGACGGTGCTAGCGAAAATGCAGAAAAACATCGAGAACTGTTGCAGGCAGAAATTAGAGGGCTATTGGAGGGCGAGTATTCGGTTAATTTTTTGAGTGGAAAGGGATATGAAGGTGGTTGGGCCCTTAAAACAATCCAAAAGGTATTCTCAGTAGCTGAGGATAATGACAATATCGATATAGTTATTGCTCATGGCCTGGTTGCTAGTCATGTGGCTATTAATACAATGAATTTGAAAAAGCCGACTATTGCCACTTTGTTTTTGGATAGCGATATTCAATCGGTACCGAAAAAGGGCAAAACAAGTGGGCGGCATAATCTGACGTATATACAGCACGAAAAAACATTTTTAAAAGATATACAGCTATACCGTGAGGTTGCGCCGTTCAAAACATTGGCCGTTATAGGTGATGCTTCGATGACAGAAATCGCAGAGTTTCGTCGCATGCTTGAGTCGGCAAAAGAACGGGTGAAAGAAGACGGTATCGAGTTTTTGTTTGTTGCTGATTCCGGTGACGT
>MAAC01009716.1_pt1 | contig 54416 bp, 46 predicted proteins | sample 1115981 | NCBI WGS metagenome assembly MAAC01 (sample SAMN04961126, study PRJNA320927) | seawater metagenome | isolation source: sample BD02T64 sea water enriched with oil for 64 days | place: USA:Gulf of Mexico | collected 2013-07-27 | reverse complement strand
CCATACATGTTATCGCCGCCGGTTCCGCCATACATGACGTCCTCACCAGCTTCGCCGTACATGTTGTCGGATTTAGCACCGCCGTACATGACGTCTCCGCCTGTTCCGCCGTACATGTTATCTGCACCAGATTCGCCGTACATGACGTCGGATTTAGCACCGCCATACATGTTATCGCCGCCAGTTCCGCCATACATGAGGTCTTCACCAGCTTCGCCGTACATATTGTCGGAATCTGAGCCGCCGTACATGGCATCTCCGCCTGTTCCGCCGTACATATCATCAGATTGCGATCCGCCGTACATTACGTCTGAACCAGAACCACCATACATGAGGTCACGGCCGTCATTGCCGTGCATTTCATCTTTTTGGTCACCGCCATACATGCTGTCGTGGCCATCATTGCCTTCCATGTAATCGCGACCAGTGCCACCATACATGACGTCATCATCGTCATTACCGTACAGGTTGTCCCTATCGGCACCACCATACATGACGTCGTTTTGGTCGCCGCCTTCCATATAGTCGTCGCCGGCTCCGCCATACATGACGTCTTCATCGTCATTACCGTAGATGTAATCGTCATCGGCACCACCATACATGATGTCGTTTTGGTCTCCGCCGTGCATATCATCATTACCGGTGCCACCATACATGACGTCAGCACCTTCGCCGCCCTCCATGTAGTCATCTCCGGCACCGCCATACATTAGGTCAGCGCCACCTTCGCCGAACATGTTATCATCGCCACCGTCGCCGTACATGATGTCATTATCGCCTTCGGCACCGCCTTGGCCACTATCGCCATACATGACGTCGTCTTCACTATCGCCGTGCATAATATCTACGCTACCGGTTCCGCCATACATTAGGTCGTTGCCAGAACCACCCGACATTACGTCGTTGCCTGTACCGCCGTACATAACGTCATCACCCTGTTCACCGAACATAGTGTCGTCGCCTGCACCGCCATACATGAGGTCATTGTTATTGGAGATAGATACGTTCAATGTGTAAGTCGCGCTCTTCGGTATTCCCTTGGCGTCTACATCAAACGGTTCTTCCCATTCACCAGTACCATATTTACCAACTGCGATATAATAGACGCCAGCGGCTAATGTTGTCCGAAGATTGGAATCGTAGCTGTGTACTGATCCTGGATCCAAGCTTGAATCGTCATCTTCCTTAATCAAAGTTCCTTCGGAGTCATAGAGGAATATTTCAGTATCAAACGAACCAGGTTCGTCATTTTTTGCGCCATCGATATCAAGAACAACAAGACTGCCGTCTTCATTTACTGTGAAGGTATACCAATGGATAGATTTTTCACCGTATCCGCCTTCGGCTGAGATACTTACGTGAGGAACTACGGATGAACCTTCGACATTTGCATCGGCTGATACACCAAATGCATCATCAATGTTTTGCGCGTCCAAATGGGAGTAGTTGTCTGCTGCCTTATCGACATTGACTTCACCGTCAGGAACAGTAGCTGAAACCTGACCGCCATTGTCGCCGTACATAAGATCTGCGCCTTCACCACCTTCCATGGTGTCTGCACCGTCGTTGCCGTACATTTCGTCAGCGCCGCCTTCACCGAACATCTGGTCGTCGCCAGCATCGCCATACATGAAGTCTTTATCGCCTTCAGTACCGCCTTGACCGCTATCACCATACATAACGTCACCTTCGGTGCCGCCGTGCATCGTATCTTCGCTGCCAGTTCCGCCGTACATAAGATCTACGCCCGCGTCACCGTCCATGTCGTCATTGCCAGTGCCGCCGTACATAACGTCGTCATCATCGCCACCGCGCATAACATCATCGCCGGCATTGCCGTACATGACATCTTCGCCAGTGTTGCCGTCCATGATGTCATTACCGGAATTACCATGCATGGCATCATTATCAGAACCGCCTGCCATGACATCGTTGCCATAACCACCGACCATAAGGTCTTCGCCAGTACCGCCATACATCAAGTCGTTACCGCCTTGACCGTATATATCGTCACCATCTGAGCCACCGTACATGGTGTCATCACCGCCAGTTATTGAATCACCGAGCGGGCCATCATCGTAGTCATCACCAATCATGAAATCACTGCCGGAACCGCCATACATAACATCGTTGCCGGAGTTACCTTGCATGTCATCACTGCCGCTTTCGCCGTACATGATGTCGTTATGGCTTCCGCCGGCCATATCATCGCCGCCCGTGCCGCCATACATCAAGTCTTCATGTTTTCCGCCATCCATGTCGTCATAACCGGAACCGCCATACATAACATCGTCATGTCGGCCGCCCTCCATAACGTCATTGCCGGAGCCGCCATACATGAGGTCAGTTCCCTTGCCGCCGTCCATGATGTCATTGCCGGAATTACCGTACATGACGTCGGCGCCTCTATTGCCTTCCATGGTGTCGTTACCGGAACCACCATACATAAGATCGTCGCCGCCTTCGCCGAACATGTCATCATTACCGCTATCGCCGTACATGATGTCATTGTCGCCTTCTGTGCCGAACTGGCCACTGTCGCCATACATGACGTCGTCTTGCGATCCACCGTGCATCGTATCAACGCTGCCAGTGCCGCCATACATCAGATCTTCGCCAGCTTCACCGTCCATGAAGTCGTTGCCAGTGCCGCCGTACATGCTGTCGTCATGATTGCCACCAAACATGTAATCATCGCCAGAGCCGCCGTACATGATGTCTTCGTCATCGTTGCCGGACATGCCATCATTACCACTGCCGCCATACATAACGTCGTTATTGTCGCCGCCGGACATAGCATCATCACCACTGCCGCCATACATGAGGTCGTTGCCAGTACCGCCAAGCATGGTGTCGTCATTACTCTGGCCATACATGATGTCGGCACCGCTTTGACCGTACATCTCGTCGTAACCGGTGCCACCGTACATGATGTCGTCCTGAGATCCGCCGTACATGTCATCGCTTTGCGCACCGCCATACATGATGTCTTCGCCAGACCCGCCATACATGTCATCATAACCAGTACCGCCGTACATGATGTCGGCACCGCTGTTACCGTACATGTCATCGCTCTGGTCATTGCCATACATGATGTCTTCACCAGAACCACCATACATTTCGTCATTACCTTGCATGAAGTCGTTTTGGGCATCGCCATACATGATGTCGTTGCCGTAACCGCCATACAGACTGTCATAACCAGAATTACCGCGCATGATGTCATTGCCAGTACCACCAGCGACAACATCGTCACCATGGCCCGCAAGGATCAAATCATCCCCGCCTTGACCGAAGATTACATCGTCGCCCCAACCGCCATAGATCAGGTCTGCGCCGCCATAATAAAACTGGACATTGTCACGCATCATGTAAACGAAATTGTATGTATTATAGTATGCCGCTTCGGACCAAATCTCCCAGTGAAGATCCGCAATATCGTCCAAAAGATAATCAGGAACATCAGCATTATCACCAAAGATCACATCGCTGCCGTCACCAGCAACAATGATGTCGCGCATGTAGTCTTGTATAGTTGGCTCTGGGGATTCGTTACCGTAGCCACCGTTCATGGTTTCGTTACCATAGCCGCCGACAAACAGATCGTCACCGATCAGAAGATCGCCAGTGCCGTATTCAAATCCGCCGTCTTCATTGCCAATTTCGGTACTGTCGTTGCCGTAGCCACCGCTCATGGAATCTATTGACTTGATGTCGTTGCCGTAGCCGCCAGTCATTTCTTCACCTGGGCCGCGACGACCAAAGATCACGTCTGTACCAGAACCACCAACTAGAATGTCGTTGCCTTGATCATCGATCAGAACATCGCCGCCAGAGCTGCCATACAGCATGTCGTTACCAGCGCCGCCATCGAGGTAATCGTTATGCGCGCCGCCGTCGAGCATATCGTTGCCAGCACCACCGATCAGGAAGTCTTGCGCACGTCCGCCTTCAATCGCACCTGTTACGGTATTAAGGAAACCATCTTCGTTTTCGCCAACGATAATGACGTTTTGGCCATTGTTATCCAGAACTTCATTTTCAGGATCGAGTTCGTCTTCATTTGCTTCCGGACCAGTCGGCTGGCCAGGGTTCATATCATCGTTATATGGATCTTGTGGGTTTGGATCGAAAGCATCGTTCACCAAACCAGCAGTTGGCGTAAGGCCAGTTGTCCAGTCGCCTGCTGTGTCAGAATCAAAATTATCAACACGGGCAAAAATGTTATTTACAGGAATATCGTGGAAGAAATCTTCGCCGAGTGGACCTGCCGCAACCAAATCAGCCAGCGTTACAGGAGCATAGGCATCAAAAATTGGCTCACTTACAACTTCTTGAGTTGAAATTTGGCCGCTGAATGTCGCGCTATCGCCAAAGATATCAAGAGTTGCAGCTTCTTCAGGAACGCCTACCCAGTTATCATTCAGAATAAGAGGCTCAAACAGAGCTCCATTGGCAAGGAATGTGTCAATTTCACCGACATTACCGCCGCCCAAAGACCAAGTTACAAGAACACCAACTGGCTCAGTTGTGTCATTGCCCATTGGCCAATCATCAGAACCGTTCAACGCGCCCGCTTGAAGAATATCGCCGTCTGCATTGAACACAAGGAACAGCGTTGAAACTTCAGAGCCTTCTTCATCACTCGGATCAGATTGTAAAATCAGAAGATGGCCGCCGGAAGGAACCGTTACATTTGGGAGATCGAAAGAAACTGGCTCTCCCTCTGGGCCAATGATGGAAATGGTAGTAACACCTTCGCCAACTGTTGATGGGCCATTACCGCCAGTGGACTGATTTGAATCTGTATTGTTGCGAAGTTCAAGAAAATCAACTTGCTCACCAGAGGCGAACTCAAGGAATGCATCAACATTGGCATTATCAAATGCGATCATCTGCTCTTCTAGATCGCTAACGCTTTCTCTTTTTTCTTCACCGCTGCCGAAGAGATCAGTTCCGAGACCAATTTCGTTCAGAAGGAATTGTGGTTGACCTGGAAGGGCTACAAGTTCTTCAATTGGCTCATCGGCTGGGAAACCTAATGCTGTTGGATCAAGCAGACCTGAGATACCAATGCCGTCACCGATACCATCATCGCCGTAGGCATCGAAGCTGGCACCACCGCCACCAGCACCACCAGCACCACCGGCCGCAGGCGCTACTGCACCTGGATCGAAGGCTTCGACCAACCCAGTAACGTCAGCTGCTGTAATAACAGAACCGTCGGAAAGTGTTAGTTGAGGAGGAAGTTCGCTAGCGGCTTGCGAGAAGAAGCCTTCCAGTTCAATTTTACTACCATCCGCGATGGAGGTGATAATCAGGTCACTGCCGTCTTGCGAAAATACGACAAGATCAGGACTTGTCACATCGAGTAAAATGTTTTGCCCAGCCTCAACCGCTACAGTTGTGCCGTCTGTACTTCCACTTACAATGCCGTTTTCTGATTTAGCCATAATATCTATCTTTCCCAATCCGCCTATTAAGCAGGCGACAATCCCAAAATTTGTCGGCGCTCATTAAAAAGCGCACATATGATTGTCGGTGAATGTAGTGATTGGGAAAAACGTTGTCATACCTCAAATGGGTGAAAGATACTTTTTTTTACAATTTTATCGAATTTATCTTCAAATTTTATCGCCCTTATAGGGTATGCATCAGTCACTCAACTCTACTTTATATATATAAGGAGCGAATTCAGGTAAAACTGGCACCTATTCTGAAGCAATTTTGGGTTCTGAAAATTGCCATTCTCAAATATAAGCATTTACACATGAGAATCGCCCGGATCATCCCTCTTAAGAAAGACCTCATCACGTGATCAGCGATTTCTGGATTAATTGACGATCAGTTTTGTCGAATCCGTCCTGAAGATCCGAATTTTTCCAACAGACTCTCTTAATTGTTCCGTTTCTTTTCAAAAATTGGAGCCCTTTGGCAGAATATCCTAACGTCAAAAAACGGCGCATTTGTCGTGATTTGACACTTATTATATATACGTAAATATATAATACACTAATTATAAGATATAATTAATTAGCAAATCAATTAATTAGTGTTTTATTATATGTTAACACTTTTTGTCGATAGTGGTCCTCGGCTTCAAAGTAAGCCAAGGCTCAAACGAGCCGTGTCCGTCGCATAGCGACAACTCTAGAATGAGGATTATATATTATGGCTTTTTCAGTAAACACTAATGCCAATGCAATGGCTGCCCTGCGGTCACTCTCTTCAACTCAAAACACTTTGAGCGACATTCAAAACCAGATTCAATCTGGCTTGAAAGTTGGTGGGGCGACGGACGATCCGTCTACCTTCGTGATTTCACAAGGGATGCGCGGTGACATTGGTGCTCTAAAAGCAGTTCAAGAAGGTTTGAACTTCGGTTCAGCGACGGTAAGTATGGCCCTCTCTGGTGCAACTGCTATCTCTGATCAGCTCACTGACTTACAGACAAAAGTTACTCAAGCCCTGAATGAAGGACTTGATACGGCTGTTCTGCAAACAGAAGCTGATGAAATGATCGCACAGATCACGACTATCGTGGGCTCCACCGAGTTTAACAGCATCAACCTAATTGATAATGGTGCAACGACAGCTGACTTGAACGTCCTAACAGGTCTTGGCGGTGCAACCGTCACACTTACTGCGGTCGATGCAACGGTAGCTGGTCTTGGCTTAACAGCTCTTGATCTTGCGGGTGTCCATTCAGAGATGACACTGGATAATACAGCTGTCTTTGCAGCTGCGGATACAGTGACAATTGCGTATGGTACCGAAACACACATTTTCGAATTCCTTGACGAAAATGGTGGCACACCAGCCTCCTCAGTTGACGAAGCAAATGGTACGTTTGTTCATGTTGTAACGATCGACTCTAATGCTTCAACTGGTGAACATGTTGGTGACTTGGCAGCCGTTATGCGGGATTCAGGCCTCTCCGTTGATATTGCCGAAGACGGCACAATATCTGTCTTTGCGGCCGGTGTTGCAACAACGGCGACATCGACACTTGCGGCCGGTACAATTACCGCCACAGATAATGTCGGCGGTGCCGCGACCACGGTGCTTGACGCAGCCAAGACGGCGATTGGTACGATATTGACCACCCTTGGTACCTTCTCCAACAGGCTAGAAAGTCAGGCAGATTTTACTCAAACTCTGTCAGATACTCTTGAAGAAGGTCTTGGTATTCTGGTTGACGCAAACTTGGCAGAAGTTTCAGCCAAGTTGCAATCAGAGCAAACGAAAGAGCAGCTGGGCATCCAGTCTCTCTCGATTGCAAACGCAGCGTCTCAGTCTATCCTGGGTCTATTCCGTTAATCAGCCAAATGATGAAGGCGGCCTTGATAAAGGTCGCCTTCTCTTTTCCAACTTTTGGAAATATTTCATTTCAATCCTGATTAACTTTCAAGGAACAGGAGTAGGTCAATGCAGTATGACGCGTACAAAAGAGCCAATTCGGCGACAGAAAAACCTTCACAAACTGAATATCGCTTATTCGCGGAGATCACACGCGAACTAGAGCAAGCAATGTCTAGCAACGCAGCCCCAACGGATCGCATTCGCGCCGCATTCAGAAATTCACAATTATGGCTCACGTTAAAGACGGATCTAATTTCTGAACAAAATAAATTGGATGTCCATATAAAAGCCGGTCTCATCTCTCTCGCTATCTGGGTTGAGAAACTGAGCGCAGAAGCCATTCGCGGCGAAATCGATCTCGGTCCCTTAATCGATGTGAACAAAGACATCATGCAGGGCCTGTCCCAATCAAACCGCAACGCCCGCACTAAAGAGCCGTCGCATCAAAACGCTGAAACACAGGACTTCAAGCAAGCGGTAGCCTGAACAGGCCTCTTTTCAACACAAAATTCATTTTATAAACAGGGCCCTTAAACGGGGCCCTATTTTTTTTGGGCAATCAATAGCTTTCTGTATTGATACGTTAGCACTTGATTCGGAAGATGGAAAATAGATTGGAAAAATTGAAATCATCTCCAAATCCTCCAAATTCTGCCATTTCTCCTTAGAATATACCGTAGCGGCAATTATATTATTTTATTCCTAATTTAATAAATTACTTAAATACAATTATAGCGAGATATAAAAAAATAATAAATATTTTTATATGTTTATTATCAAATAGTTAGACTAATAATATATGAAAACCTCATTCTAATTGGATCCGCAAATACAACCGATTAAGAAGTTGTTAAGCTCTTCAAGTCGATAGTCCAATCACGGTTTCAAAGTGAACCGAGGCTCAAACGAGCTGCGTACGTCGCATAGCGACAACTCTAGAATGAGGATTATATAATGGCTTTTTCAGTAAACACGAATGCCAATGCTATGGCCGCACTGCGGTCACTCTCTTCCACTCAAAGCAACCTTTCTACCATTCAGAACCAGATTCAATCTGGCTTGAAAGTTGGTAGTGCAACAGACGATCCGTCGACTTTCGTGATTTCACAAGGTATGCGCGGTGATATTGGTGGCCTGAAAGCAATTCAAGAAGGTTTGAACTTCGGTTCTGCTTCTATGAGTATGGCAATGTCAGGTGCAACAGCGATTTCTGATCAGCTGACCGATTTGCAAAGTAAAGTAAACCAAGCCCTCAATGAAGGCCTTGATACTTCTATTCTGCAAGATGAAGCCAATGAAATGCTCGCACAGATTGAAACAATTGTTGCTTCTACTGAATTTAACGGCATCAATGTTTTGGATAACGGAACGACAACAGCTTCATTGAATGTTGTAACGGGCCTAAGTGGCTCAACCGTTTCTTTTACTGCCGTTGACGCCAGCACAACCGGCCTGGGTATTGCAGGTCTGGATCTAGCAGGTACGCATGCAGAATTAACATTGGATAATACTGCAGCGTTTGCTGCGACCAGTGATCATATTGCAGTGGCCTACGGCGGTGAAACACATATTTTCGAATTTGTTGATAACGCTGGCGGTCAAACTCTTACAGAATCTGTTGATGAAGCAAACGGTGTATTTGTTCACGCAGTCACTATTGACCAAGGTGGTGCCTCAACTGGCACACATGTCGGTCAACTTGCTGACGTTATGCGGGAACAAGGCTTGACTGTTGATATAGCCGACGACGGAACAATTTCAATCTTTGCGGCCGGCCAGGCAGTAACGGTTGACGTTACAGGTGTCGCTGCCGGTGGTATAACCGTCAACAACACCGCTGGCGGTGGTGCTGTTGCTGCACTTGATGGTGCGAAAACAGCAATTGGTGGTATCTTGACTTCACTGGGTACCTTCTCCAACAGATTAGAAAGTCAGGCCGAATTTACGCAGGTTCTGTCCGATACTCTTGAAGAAGGTCTTGGCATTCTGGTTGATGCTAACTTGGCTGAAGTTTCTGCCAAGTTGCAATCAGAGCAAACGAAAGAGCAGCTGGGCATCCAGTCTCTCTCAATTGCAAACGCTGCGTCTCAGTCTATTCTGGGTCTGTTCCGTTAATCGGAAAAGTGATGAAGGCGGCCTTAGATATGGCCGCCTTTTCATTTCTCATATTCGTAAACTCTTCAAACGAATTCCGATTAATTCCACAGGAAATGGAACTCTCTCATGTATTTTGAAGCTTACAAAAAAGCCAATCTGTCGGTAGAAAAACCAGCACTTACCGAATATAGACTATTTGCAGAAATCACACGCGAATTGGAAACTGCAAATACGGACGACATTCCGGCTGGCACCCGCATTAACGCTTTATTTAGAAATAGCCAGCTATGGTTGACTATTAGAACTGACTTAGCTTCAGCAGAAAATAAACTGGACATTGAAACAAAAGCCGGTTTAATTTCGTTGGCAATATGGGTTAATAAGTTTACAGCGACGGCCTTACGTAATACTGCGGATTTAGAACCACTCATTTCGGTAAACCGTCAAATCATGCAGGGTTTGACTGAGGCGACAAAAGTAGGACGGACGCCGCCGAAAGTTGAGACCCAAAGCCAGTTTAAACAAATGTCCATTTAGCATGGACAATTTAGGTAGCAATTATGCAGCTCTCGGGCACAAGTTCATTTTTATGGTACAAACTGGCGGATAGCCAGACAGAGGCTCACATGAAAATGTTTGAGGCTCAACCTACCACTGCCCGCGATATAGAAAAATTCAAAAGCGAAATCGTTAATGTTAAATCCGTTGATGATCTTATGAAAAACCGAACGCTGCTAAGTGTTACTCTATCTGCTTTCCAGCTTGAAAGTGAGCTCGACAAATATGCGTTTGTCGAGAAAATGCTATCCGAAGATCCCGAAGACGATGACAGCCTTGTCAATAAGCTTGTGGAACCTCGCTGGACCAAGCTATCCAAAGCCATGTACGGCCTAAATCAGGATCCAGATTTTTTTCTAAATGAAGCCAACGTGAACGCCATACTTGAAGGCTACAAAACCAACGAGTTTGAAAAATTTGAAGGTCAAAATGCTGAAGGTATTCGCGAAGCCATGTACTTTAAACGGCTTGCCGGCGATGTAGAAGAAGTCCCTCAAATATTGGCAGACAAATCGCTTATGCAAGTCGTTCGTGTTGGCCTTGGCCTTCCCGAAAGCTTCTTGTCTTTAGATTACGAGCAACAAAAAGCGAGACTGATTAAGGAAGTCGATATCGAGGACTTCAAAGACCCTGAAAAAATCGATAAAATGGTTGAGAGGTTTCTTATTATGACAGAAATCAACAACACCGATCCGACTGCGAATCCCTTGATCAGCCTGTTCCAACCTCTTTCAACCGGCGATACAGTGGGTCCTATGCCCATTTCCTTGAACTTATCGGTTTAATCTCCCTGTTAGATTATTGTTAACCATAGCTACTTATGATGAGCCTATAACTGGCACTTCAGGCAACGTTCTATGCAGCAAAAAGTTCTAAAAATAACCGGCACTGCGATCAAGCATTATAAAAACAAGCGGATCAAAGATGCACGGAAGCAAATCTCCTCGCTTCTTTCCAGCGGTTGGACGGACGGTTACTTATATTTTCAGGCTGGAATTTCCGCCTTTAACGCCGGAGATGTAGAAACATCTATCAGGCTTTATGAAAAATCTATAAGCCTCACCCCAAAGCCAGACAAGCAAAATTCAACACTATTTATGGCTGCGGCTTCTGCCTACTCTGTGCAAGACGATTTAGAAAAAGCCATTCGTTTTTTTGACACATCCATTGAACTGGATCCCGGCAATGCAAATGCTATTAACAACCGAGGGCTCGCCTATCTAAAGCAAGGGAACAATGCGCCGGCTCTAGATGACCTGTGGAAAGCCCAGTCCCTTGCTCCCAAGGATATAGGTGTTTTGCTAAATCTCGGAGATCTCTTGGTCCGCGACAAAAAACAAGACGAAGCGCTTGAGTTATTCAAAAGAAACCTGATCCTTCACCCAGAAAATTCAGAAATCCATGTAAAAATGGGAGATATCCTGAAGAAGGACTCCGCAGAAGAAGCTTTCAAACATTACCGCAAAGCTGTTTATCTGGACCCAAAAAACGAAACAAATTTACGAGCATACTCCCGAATATTCCCAAATCTTCCGAAAGTCCCCAACATAGATGACATGGGAAATGACTTGCTTTTACTGCTTTCCAGTAAGGCAATTCAGTGGAATTATTTAAACAGGATTGTTCGCCAATACATAAGATCTCGACCGGCATTTAGAAAACATCTGCCAGCCCTCACCTATTCAGTTCAAACCAATCAAGATCTTCAACTCGATCTTGGCGAAGTCATAAAAGCGCTTTCCGACAAGGTTCTTTTGATGGCTCTTAAGAACATGAGGATTGTTGATCCGGAAATAGAAAAAATGCTGGAGCTATTCCGGCGATTGACATTGGCAGCTATTGTAAGTGGTGCAAAACTGGAAAAGCCGCTTTGCGACCTCCTACGCACGTTTCTTGTTCCTCTTGCTCAGTACAGCTTCTTTACTGAATTTCTCTTACAGGAAAACGAGTTTGAAAGCCGCGCTGTTGGCTCCTTAATTGAGTATTTTGAAGCTGGTGCAAAAGGCACTCCAGATGAAATCACTCTACGGTATCTGATCCTTTCCTGTTATCGACAATGCCATAAACATGCCTTTGCCAAAGAACTTACCGGAAAACAGATCTTCAAGAGCCAGCCAGAAATGGCGGAATTGATTAGAATTCAAGTCACTGAACCAAACATCGAATTGGCGAGCCACGAAAAGATAAAACAAATCACAACAATTAACGATGCCATCTCTCTCAATGTTCGCGAACAATATGAAGAAAACCCCTACCCCCGCTGGCAGAATTTACCACCGACGGGTATCTCTTCTTACGCTATGGACTTGGTAAGCAAACTACCGATCCTGAAAGGCAAACAACCAAGCTTTCCCAAGACACCAAATGTCCTAATTGCAGGGTGCGGAACCGGACGCCAACCAATTTCATCGGCCAAAGCCTATCCGGAAGCAAACATCTTAGCCATTGACCTTAGTCTCGCGAGCATCAGCTATGCCATGCGTAAAGCAAAAGAAATCAATGTTAAAAATATCGAATTCGGGCAAGCCGACATTATGGAATTGGGCGCATTAGACCGTAGATTTCACATTATCGAATGCGCCGGGGTATTGCATCACATGAACGACCCAGAAGCCGGATGGAAAGTTCTGTGTAATCTGTTGGAGGACGACGGCTACATGAACATCGGCCTGTATAGCGAACTGGGCCGGCAAGACGTTGTCGCCTGTCGGGAATTTATTCAGAAAAACGATTTTGGCGATAAAATAGATGAGATAAGAAACTGCAGAAAAATGCTGATGGCGTTGGAGAAACAAGATCCGGCTAAACGAATTATCAATCACAATGACTTCTATACGCTCTCCGCTTGTCGTGATCTCATATTCCACGTGCAAGAGCATCGCTTCACAGTTCAGCGCATTATGTCAGCGCTGGATCATCTAGGCTTGGAATTTTTGGGTTTCAATTTGGATGCAGAAATGTATGTTTCAAAATACGAAGATAGGTTCCCAGACGATACAACTCGAACGAACTTGGATAACTGGGCTATCTTTGAAGAAGAAAATCCAGGCGTATTTGCGACAATGTATAAATTCTGGGTCCGTAAAAAGAGAGATTTACTAGCGTGAAAAAAGACCAAGCCTTAAATCAAGCACTTAAACAAGCAGTGGATCTAATGAATGCTGAGCAGTTTGTAAAAGCAGAGATGGTCCTAAATACAATCCTCACCCACTATCCCAAAACCTCTGATGCTTACAATCTTCTTGGCACCCTTTACCATCAAACAGGGAAGAACCAAATTGCCCTTCCATTGGTTGAAAAAGCGATCAAACTAAACAACAAAAAATCCTATTATTATAATAATCTTGGTAATATTCATCGCGAAATGGGAGAAAATAAAAACGCCGCTCTTGCGTTTCGGCGCGCGGTTAAAATCAACCCAGAAAGTGCTCCCGCCCGAAGTAACTTGGGTAATATGTATGTCGCCCTTGGCGATGTAGATAAAGGCATAAGGGAGCAAAAGAAAGCAATACAAATCCGACCTGATTATCACCTAGGACATTTCAACTTAGGAAATGCCTATCTTGAAAAAGGCATGAAGGACGAAGCCATCGCCTGTTATAGGCGAGCTATAGACGTGGATCCAACTTATGCAAAAGCCTACCGAAATATTGTTGAAAGCCAAAAACTAAAAACAGTAAATTCGGACATCACGGCTCTCGAGGATTTGTTGCGAAGCGATAAAGTCAAAGATGTGGACGATCGCGTACAGCTTCTATTTGGTGCTGCAAAAGCATATAACGACCTCAAAGATACGGCGACTTCATGGAAGTACCTTAAAGAAGGAAACGATCTTCACCGGACAACATACGACTATGATGTCGAAGTAGATTTATCCTTAATGGAAGATCTGAAACGCTCCATAACGGCAGAGTATATCGAGGAAAATAAAAGGGAGACAAAATCCTCTCCTTCCCCAATTTTTATTCTTGGCATGCCCCGCTCTGGGACGTCCCTTGTTGAACAAATTCTTGCAAGCCATCCAAAGATATATGGGGCAGGAGAACTCTACTTTTTTGAACTGCTCGTCCATCATAAGGTCAAGCAAGGGAAATTAATCCATCTTCGGGATGTATTGCCAAACCTTCAGTCTCAAGATTTTGAAGAATTTGCAAAATTCTATTCAGGACATCTAAAAGCGCTTCCGACAAAAGCCAAATTAATAACAGACAAAATGCCTAGGAATTTTTTGTATGTAGGGTTGATTAAAATATTATTCCCGGATGCAAAAATCATTCATTGCCGACGACAGCCTGAAGATTCATGTCTCTCAATTTATAAGAAAATCTTTGTTGGAAATCAAAAATTTGCTTATAAATTGACTGAACTCGGACAGTTTTACAATGGTTATCTGGATTTAATGGATCACTGGCACACCGTAATGCCTGGTGACATTCTGGATGTGCAATACGAAGAAATGGTTGATAACACGGAAGCCCAAACAAGGCGGCTTCTGGAATATTGTGGTGTTGACTGGCACGATGATTGCCTCAATTTCCATAAAACCCAACGCGTTGTCAGAACGGCCAGCTCAGATCAAGTCAGGCAACCAATTTATAAAAGCTCTGTAGACGCATGGAAGCAATATGAGCAACAACTTGTCCCTCTTACCGAGGCTCTGAATTCCCGAAAGACCTCTAATCCAAAATAGGTTTCAATGCGTCTATAAGAGGATTGATCGCGTCACCGTAGCGCTGCCATTTTCCAACGGAACTGTTGTATATTGGTTGCCTCACCTGAGTAGCGCTCGCAGTGTGTACCGCTCGCTTCGACTTGTAAAAGTCCAAGCATCCCTCTTCCCATGAGAGATCACAATGCTCAATAATGCGCTTAGCTTGCCCTTCGACATCTTGCACCACGTCTTCATATTCAACTGTCAGGATTTTATTGGGGAATATTGTTTCCCAGTGATCCATCAATTCCTTATACGCCAAATAATACCTTCCAAGTTCCTCGAAATCGTAAGTGAAATCCATATTGCTAGCGAACAGAATTTTAAAATTTGATAAACACGTATCAATGGGGTTCCGCTTGCAGTGAATAATTTTGGCATTTGGCAAAATCAAGTACAGCAAACCGACCTGCTTGAAATTGAACAGCATCTTATCGACAATTCGGCGCGCATTTGGTGCACGTTTTTGAACCTGTTCAACATAGAATTCGCCTCTTTTGGTAAAATTTGAACAGACTGCTTTCCGCGCTTCAGGATCAGTGGGAATTATCCCTTTAAGCAGTTTCAATTTTGCAAATGACTTATCCGCAACTGTCAATTCGCCCGCACCAAAAACTTCAGAATGACTGTCGAGTATCTGCTCAACTAGCGTGCTGCCAGATCGCGACATGCCTACGATGAATACTGGAACATCAGATGGGCATCCGACCCCAACCTCTTCAGTCCAAGGCCCCGCTACAAGCGTATTTTTCAACGCCGAAAAATTCTTCAACACCGGTGCCATATCATAATTCAGCTGTTGCCGTTTAAGTGAATTTGCCTTCACATAACGGGACATACTCTCTTCAAAGTTTCCAAGATCCTCGTGACATTTCCCCAAAGCAAATTGCAGATTAATTTCGTTATCTACCGATAGCTTCTTTGGGCGCGTTTCATAAGACAGAAGCGTTTTCGTATTTTCGTTTTCCTTTGTGTGTTTTGTCATTCCTCCAAGATTAAGAAGAGGTTTTGTATAGGTTGGATCGAGCTTAAGAGCCGCTTCAAAACAAACCCGAGCTTCGTCAAATCGGCCAAGAGTGATAAGGCTACTTCCCCTATTATTCATAGCCTCTACATTTTTCGGACTTAATTTGAGAGCGTGATCAAAAACCGCAAGTGACTGCTCATGCAATTCCAGGAACTTAAGGGCTATTCCGTAATTAACGTAGAGACTGTCAGTCTCTGGAGCGAGTTCAATAGCTTTAACGAAAAGCTGTCGTGCCTTTTCATATTTCGATGCGGATAATGCGACACCTCCTAATAAATTATAGGCATCCGCATTAGATGGATGAAGAGCCAAAATTTGCATGCAGTATTTCTCTGCTAACGGCTTGTCCCCCGCGTCATACACTTTTCGAGCTTTGATCATAAGCTCGGAGAGTGTTTTTAACCGTGTGGCAGAAAGCCCTGTATTCTTAGTTGTGAGCTGATGAGTTTCAGCGCCTTTTTGGGTGTGCTTTTCTTGCCGTCTTTTTAGGGCTCTATTCAAGACTTATTCCTTAAACATCTTTTCGAGAACTACGAAGTCTTCACCTACGGAATACTATTGCACATAATTGTATAGTGACTATTAATTTTGATTTGTTTTAGGATAAAATCGGAGCCAGAATATCCAACAATGGCTTCAAGCTATCTCCATACTTTTCGTAACGTCCAACGGATGAGTTGTAGATAGGCTGACGCACTTGCGTTGTGCTCGCCGTATGGACATTTCTCTTGGTTTTATGGAAATCAAGGCACGCATCTTCCCACTCAAGATCGCAATGATCGATAAGGCGTCGAGCTTGGGTATCTATGTCCGCAACAACGTCTTCATATTGAAAGTCAAGAAACCTGCCTGGCAATACTTTGGCCCAGTGCTTCATCATTCTATCATAAGCCAGATAGTAGCGACCAATATCCTCCAATTTATACGTGTATTCCATTCTTTCGCCAAACAGGATGCGGAAGTTTGACAAGCATGTATCTATTGGGTTTCTTCTACAGTGAATTATTTTGGCCCGTGGCATTAACACATGAACAAGCCCAATATACCTGAAATTTTGTGGCATTTTATCGATGACATGTTTTGATTTCGGATCAATTGCCTGCAATTCATTCACAAACATGTCAGCCCGTTTTTTAATGCTCTTTTCAAAGGCTTCTAAATCCACTTTTTCTGTTGGAAAAAAGCCTTCTTTATTCACAGACATTCCGCCAGCAACCTTATCTAGAAGCTTGAGCTCACCGGCACCGAAAACTTCTGAATGGCTCGCTAATATTTGCTCCGTTAATGTCGTCCCTGATCTGGGCATACCAAGGACGAAGATGGGAACGTCTGACTGACTGCCGACATCTTTTCTTAACGCCCAATCACTTCCATTAAAAATATTTTGTATTCCCAACATAAGCTCTTCTGCCGGTTGAACAGTATAGTCGAGACCATCACTTTTGATCTTGTTGCCCTTTAAGTAATGGGTAATACCAGATTTATAATTTTTCAGATCTTCGTGATATTTGCCCAACGCGAAATGCACATTCATCTGATCGGCTTTAGGCATCTGCTCCAGATTGTTTTCAGCATTTTCGAATAGATCGCAGTATTTATCACCCTTACTAAACTTATGAGCCGTTGCAATATTGTAATATGCTTTCCCATACAACGGGTTTATCGCAATGGCTTTTTCGTAAAATGGGAGAGATTTATCCATTTGCCCCAAGATACTCAGAACACTTCCTTTATTATTCAGTGCATCGAAATATTTGGAGTTCAAACGAAGGCATTTATTCAAGGCAGCGAGTGCGTCTTCATGCCGTTTTAGAACTTTTAACGCCACACTGTAGTTATTCAGCGTAACAGCGGCGTCAGGTGCAATTTTTAGCGCCTTTTCATATAGTTCAACAGCTTCTACATATTTGTCAAAATGCAATGCAATGCCCGCCAATATGCGATACGGATCTGCATATTTTGGATACAAAGCCAACGCCATGCGACAGCATTTTTCTGCTTCAAAATATTTTTGTGCTGCAAACGACTGATTTGCCAGCAGCATCAGTTGCTGCACCTGCTTTAATTGATCAACAGACAATCCAGTTGTCGCCGTCGTGAGGCGTAGCTTTTTGGACTCTTTCTTGAGGCGCAGTTCCTGCTTCCTTTTGAACGTACGGCTCAAGGCAAACTCCAGTTATTTTGAAAGCACAGGTTCGAGCGCATCAAGCAACGGCTTTAACAAATCCCCATAACGCTCGTGCCGCCCAACTGACGTTTTATAAATTGGCTGGCGTACCTGGCTTACGCTGGCAGTATTAACTGACCTTTTTGTTTTGTAAAAATCAAGACAAGCATCATCCCACTCGACACCAACAAAATCAATAATTCGGCGGGCCTGTGTTTCAAGATCATCGACAGTATCCTCATAATTTACCTCCAATATCTTTCCTGGCAAAATCTCGTTCCAATGCGCCATTAACTCCGCATAAGCTACATAATATTTGCCCAAACACATAAGATCTGCCGTGAAATATAAGTTCTCTTGTTCATACGGAAGTCGGAAATTTGAAAGACATGTATCAATCGGATCTCGTTTACAGTGGATTATTTTGGCTTTTGGCAGCATCATATGAATTAGCCCAATACTCAGGAAATTAAGCGGCATTTTGTCGACAATATGCTTAGACTTAGGTGAGAGTGAAGTAATTTCCTCTACTATTTTTTGACCCGTTGCCGCCAGCAGGTCATTGATTTTTTCTGCTTCAACAGGCTCTTCAGGTAATAACTCCGTATCGTTTTTCCAGAAAGGAGAAAAATTACGAGTAGAACTGGAGAAATTTAAGAGTTCCCCAGCACCAAAAATTTCAGGATGACTAGACAATACCTGTTCGGTCAATGTTGTACCCGAACGAGGCATTCCTACGATAAATATGGGCACATTGCTTGAGCTACCGTTGGTATTATTACTTACCCAGCGGCCATTTTTAGGAAAATGTTTTTTAAGTGAATTTACTACTTCAACCTCTGCATCTATATCGTATTGTCTATCTTGCCTAATTATCTTATTCGCTTCGAAGAAGTGGAAAAAACCTTTTTCAAAATCTTTTAAGTCCTCATTGTATTTCCCTAGCGCAAAATGTGCTGCTTTGATATCTAACACTCTCGTCATTTTGTTAATATCAAGTGCCAGCTTCTGATAATATTCCGAATACCTATCGCCCTCGGTAAACTTATGCTGCATCGCTAAACTTCGAAAGGGTTCGCCAAAAAGGGGATCAGATTTAATGAGCTTTTCAAAAATCAATACTGCTTCCCTTTGACGTCCAACTGTATTTAATGCATTCGCTAAATCATTCGTATTCGCAGAAGAACTTGGATTTAACCTTACACTACACTTAAGAGCTTCCACAGCTTCTTCATGCCTATTCAGATGCGTCAGCACAAATGCATAAGCTGTTTGTCGCTCATGCACATCGGGTAAAATACTTAACGATTTTTCGTAGAAAGTCGCAGCTAGTTCGTATTTGTCTTGTCTGATTGCTATTTTCCCCAACATCGTCAAAGCCGTTGTATAAATTGGGTATAAATCAATGCACTTTCGACTAAGGGCCTCAGCAAGCTCATACTTCTCTTCGTCGAAAGCTTGTTGCGCCTGGTCTTTCATTTGTAGAAGCTGATTTAATTGAAAAAGAGTTAGACCAGTTGCCTCAAGACTTAGAAGTTGTTTTGAACGGCTATTAATACGCTTTTTATTTTTTGTCACTTGTTTACGTCTAGAAGCCCGGTTCACGACTATCCCTCTTCAAAATATATAAAAGCCACATAGCGACAGCCTCTACAGCTACCCATAAGTCTTTGTTCTTGATTCACTTTTATCAGATGGGCGCTCTTAGTTCAACAATCTGCATGGCGATTTGGGCACTTATGTCCCTGTTCGTATAAAACCGGCGGGCAAGAGATTCCGAATAGAGAATTTTTTACCTACCTCACCGCCGTCGACTCTCCATAAAATTTTATACAATTCTTATCCAAATAGCCTGAAACCCCTTATTTTCTGCGGCCTACATAGTTTTGGCACACCTGTTGCAGGTACCGGTCCGAGTGAGTTTGCGATCGAATGATTGCTTGTTGGAAATGCTACAGGAGAAGAAAATGGCTTTTTCCGTAAATACAAATGTTAGTGCAATGGCGGCGCTTCGTACGCTGTCAATTACACAAAATTCGTTGAATTCGGTTCAGCGGCAAATCGAAACGGGTCTAAAAGTTGCCGAGGCAAAAGATGACCCCTCTACATTTACAATCGCGCAAGGTATGCGCGGTGATATTGGATCACTGAAAGCCATTCAAGAAGGCCTAGCCTTTGGTCAGGCAACAGTGAATATGGGTAATGCTGGTGCTTTGCAAATATCGCAAACCATCATCGACTTGAACAAGAAAGTCACCCAATCGTTTAACGACGGTTTGGATATTACGATCTTGCAAGAAGAAGCAAATGCCTTGGTCGAACAAATTACATCTGTCGTGAACACTACTATTTTTAATGGTGTGAACCTGATTGATGGCAGTGGTACAGATCTTGAAGTTCTCTCTGCGCTTGGCGGTATTACACAGACGGTTCTTTCGCAAGATGCAACGATTGCATCCCTTGGGTTATCCAACTTTGATTTGTCAGCACAGGCTGCCACATTAACTATGGATAATACATTTTCTGTAACAGAAGACGACACGATTGTCCTGACATTGGCAGGCGGCGATGTGCATACTTTCGAAATTACCGAAGATGGCAATGCCCTTACCTCCGCTGTTGATGAAGCTAATGGCATTTTTGTTCACGCTGTTACTGTAGATACAGGCACACAATCCAACGGCCAGATGATTGGCATCATAGCAACCGTTATGCGCGCTGAAGGTTTCGCAGTTAATATTACTGAAACCGGCGTAGTTGAAATCTCTCATGGTGACACTGTAACGGCGACAACAACATTGACCGGCGCGACTGCCGGTGCTGTCGCAGGTAATCCAATCGCTGTATTGGATAATGCCGAAACCTTGGTCGGACAAATTATTACGACGTTGGGTACTGCCTCAAACCGGCTGGATAGCCAGTCTGAGTTTACTCAACTTCTTGTCGATAAGTTGCAAGAAGGTCTTGGTATTCTTGTCGATGCAAACCTTGCTGAGGCAAGTGCTGAACTACAAGCGTTGCAAACAAAAGAACAACTGGGTATCCAGTCCTTGTCTATTGCCAATGCGCGTCCACAATCAATTCTCTCACTTTTCCAATAAGGTAATACTATCGTAAGGATTTTCAGCGAAGATCTAATTCGATATCCGGAATTGTAGAGTTATAGAATGTCTGTAGCAGCATACCAAAAGGCAAATCAGAATACCGAGAATCCGAAGCAAACGGAGTATCGGGCATTCGCAATCTTCACTCGAGCTTTGGAAGAAGCTGAGGCAGAAGGTCAAATTGCATTAATTAAGGCCGTAGCGGATAACCGTCAATTATGGCTTACATTACAAATTGACCTTGCATCAGAGGAGAATATGCTCCCGCTGGAATTAAAGGCCCAGCTTCTTTCCATAGCGATATGGGTAAATAAATACAGTGTTTCTGCTATGAAGGGTGAGGCCTCGCTAGACCCTCTTATTTCAGTAAACAAACAAATTATGGAAGGCCTCAGGGGGAAGCAGCAGCCGGCCCCAGAGTAACCCTCAAACAGCCCCATCCAAATATTCTTCCCTATCCCCTCCCTCCTTTCGAAGGTCAAAAGACCGCAATGCATTCAACAAATGAGTGCAGAATGCGTCTATTCTTTTTGAAAAAGAGGGTAATCCACTCTAGTCTGCTCCTATAGCAGCTCATTCTGTATGAGCATTAATCATCTATTGCTAGGATCATCATGAGCTGGGAAAAAGAAACAAACGAAATAAAGAGCATGCGCAACAAAGCCCTACAGATGGGCGGCGCAGAAGCTATAAATGCGCAGCACAATAAAGGCCGCCTTACCATCAGAGAACGGATTAACCATCTACTTGACGATGAAACATTTAGAGAACACGGAAATTTAGCTGGCGCCGGGATACGTGATGCGGACGGAAATCTGAGCGACTTTTCACCAGCCAATTATATCACCGGACTTGGGAAGATAAATAATCGTCCTGTTGCTGTCGGCGGAGAAGATTTCACGCTTAAAGGCGGATCGCCAAATGCTGTAGGACTTCGAAAAAGCGTTTATGCAGAAGAACTGGCCCTTCAATATAAAGTCCCGTTGGTTCGCATGCTGGAGGGGGGTGGCGGTAGTGTTGCTACGGGCAAAGGAAACCCCGGACTGGTCGGAAGTCCTGTATATGAAAAACCAAGATTTCAATCCATTGCAAAAATCATGTCGGTCTCCCCTGTTGCATCCGCGGCTCTCGGCCCTGTAGCTGGTTTTCCTGCGGCACGCTTTGCAGCCTCTCACTTTTCTGTAATGATAAAAGAGACGGCTCAAATCCTGATCGCTGGACCTGCAGTTGTCTCCCGCGCACTTGATACACATCTAACAAAGGAAGAGCTTGGCGGCGCCCAAATCCATGGCAAAAATGGGGTTGCGACCAACATCGCTAAAAGCGAAGAAGATGCTCTTGATCAAATTCGTACGTTCCTGAGTTTTATTCCGGGCAATGTTTGGGGCTTGCCCCCTGTGAAGAATTGCACCGATCCCGCAGATCGATGCGAAAACAAGCTTCTGTCCATTGTGCCAAAAAATCGAAGGCAGCCGTTTGATATGCGAAAGGTGATCAAATTAATTGTTGATGATCGCGATTTTTTCGAAATGAACAAATCATATGGCCCCAGCCTGATTACTGGATTTGCGCGGATAAACGGACAACCGGTTGGCGTCATCGGGAATGATTGTAAATATTACGCCGGTGCCATGGGGGCTAATGCAGCGATCAAAGTCAGAAAATTCATCGAATTATGTGACACTTTTCACATGCCTATCGTTAATTTGGTAGATGAGCCCGGTTTCATGATTGGCCCTGACGCAGAAAAGAATGGAACGATCCGTTTCGGCACCTCTGCGGTTGCAGCAGCTGTTATGTCCGTTGTTCCTTGGGCAACCATCGTTGTGAAAAAAGCATTTGGCGTGGCTGCTGCAGCCCATTTCAGTGACAATAGTTACGTGCTAGCCTGGCCAAGTGCCGAAATGGGTGCCCTTCCCGTTGAAGGCGGCGTCGCTGTAGCCTTTAGGAGGCAAATTGCCGAAGCGGACGATCCAGATGCTATGCGAAAATCCTTGGAAGAAGAACTCGCGGCGAAACAATCCCCCATGCCTCGCGGCGAAAGCTTTAGTGTCCATGATGTTATTGACCCTAGAGAAACTCGGCCACATCTGTGCCAATGGATTGATTGGATTACGCCATCACTTGAAGAGCTCAAAGGACCTGTAAGCTTCGGCTTTAGACCTTAAAAATACGAATAAGGAGCGAAACATGACAAATACTTTAAATGTAACAATTGAGAGCTGGTCTGACGGCGCTGAAATACCTGGAAAATTTGCGTTCGGAGTTCAAGCAGTTGAGGGGCATGTTGCCCTCAGCGATAACATCAACCCAAAAATCAGTTGGTCAGATGCCCCTGAAGGCACTAAATCTTATGTAATTATTTGCCATGATCCGGATGTACCGTCATCTGGCGAATACGTTAATCAAGAAGGAAAAACCGTTCCAGAAAGCTTACCCCGTGTCGATTTTTATCACTGGGTTCTTGTTGATATTGATGCGGGCCGCACCTCCATCGAAGAAGGTGAAGATTGCAATGGCATAACCGCTAGAGGGAAAGCACCAGCTGCCCACCCCCATGGTGTCACCGGCCTGAACAATTACACAGACTGGTTTGCTGGCGATGCCGACATGGGCGGTGAATATGGCGGGTATGATGGCCCCTGCCCGCCGTGGAATGATAGCATCGTGCATCACTATCACTTCACAGTGTATGCACTGGATATTGCAACCCTGAACCTTAGTGGCAGTTTTGGCGGTCCAGACGCACTGGATGCCATGGCAGGGCATATCCTCGCCAAGGGAAGTACTGTGGGAACATACAGTTTGAATCCGGAAGTCCCAGCTTAATTTGAGCAGAAAAGTAAAATATTTTATGTAGGTACGTTATTGTGTTGAGTTTAAATCGTAAAATCCACAGGGAATGATTTATCACCCATAAATACCGTGGAGATCTGCTCTGGCGAAGTTGCGATTTTTTTACCGCGTCGGAACACAGCCAGTCGAGTTGGGCGAAGGCGTAAGGCTTCAATTTCATCTCTTGCTTGCAATATAACGAGATCTGCATGACAGCCGACTTCGGTTCCGTAGCCGTCTAGGCCTAAAACTTTTGCACCATTTGAGGTTACAGCCCGGAATGCTTCCCGCATTTCGGCTTGGCCCGTCATCTGCCCAACGTGAAGACCCATTGAAGCGACTTCCAACATGTCATGACTTCCCATGGAGTACCATGGGTCCATCACGCAGTCATGCCCATACGCCACATTTAGACCAGCTTCGGCGAGCTCTTTAACTCGCGTCATTCCCCGACGTTTTGGGTAGGTATCGTGACGGGCTTGCAGTGTGATATTGATCAGCGGGTTCGCAACCACATGAAGTTCTGCTTCCATCATCAGCGGAATAAGTTTGGACACATAGTAATTATCCATGGAATGCATGGAGGTGAGATGCGAGCCTGCAACCCGTCCGTGAAGCCCAAATTCAACTGTTTTTTGCGCCAACATTTCCACATGCCGTGAAAGTGGATCATCACTTTCGTCACAATGCATATCTACCCTAAGACCCCGGTCTGCAGCCAACCGGCATAGCTCATCAATTGATGTACTGCCGTCAGCCATGCTTCGTTCAAAATGCGGTATCCCACCGACCACATGAACACCTTTATCCAATGCGCGGATCAGTTGCTCTTTTGCCTTTGGATCGCGCAGAAAACCGTCTTGAGGAAAAGCTACTAACTGTAGATCCAAATAGGGTTTTACTTCCTCCACTACTTCCAGAAGTGCATCAACGGCTAAAAGTTCCGGATCGCAAATATCCACGTGGGAGCGAATAGCCAGATTCCCTTTTGCAATGGCCCAGCGGCAAAGTTCATGTGCCCGTGTTTTTATATCCTTGGCATCCAGTAGTGGTTTCAACTCCCCCCACAAAGCAATCCCTTCCAGTAAAGTTCCGCTTTCATTAACACGGGGGCGTCCGCGTGTAAGCGTACTATCCATGTGAAAATGGCTGTCCACAAAGGGGGCCGATACTAGATATCCTGCCGCATCATATTCGTCGATAGCCTCTGCCTTCACCGAAGCCGAAACATCGACAATCTTTCCATCTTTTATGGCGATATCAGACAGCTTATCAGCACTGCCCGCCAACCTTGCACCGCGAATAATCAGATCAAGCATGTGTATTTCTCCTTAACTTCAAATCAACGCTGCCCACGTCTGAACGGAACCAGCAGTGCTTTTGGATAAGCCGCTTTTCGTGACATGATGATCAAAGCCAGAATGCTGAAAACATATGGCATCATCAGGAAAAACTGGTACGGGATAAACGATGCACTGGATTGTTGCACGCGTATTTGTATCGCATCAAAGGCTGCAAAGAGGACGGCACCCAACAAGGCTTTTCCAGGTCGCCATGAAGCAAAAATAACCAGTGCAACACATATCCAGCCCCGCCCGTTGATCATGTCAAAATAGAAGGCATCGAATACGGATATAGTAAGGAATGCACCGCCAACAGCCATAAAGGCACTGCCCACCATGACAGCGCCAGTTCGTACTTTATAAACGTCGATCCCCTGAACTTCCACTGCCATCGGGTTCTCCCCGACCATCCTGACGGCAAGCCCTACTGGTGTCCGATACAGAATATAGGCGACCACCCCCACCAAAACAAACGCGAGATAAGTTAGGGGTGACTGCGTAAAGAAGGCCTCTCCAATAACTGGAATATCTGACAGCAACGGAATAGGTAATGGCTGAAACGGAATAATTTTTGGCGGCGTTGTCACGCCCGGAAGCAACATTCTAAACGAATAATAACTAAGAGAGGTAGCAAGGAGCGTGATGCCAATTCCAGTAACATGTTGAGAAAGCCCCATATAAACCGAAAATATGCTGTGCAAATATCCAAACAACATTCCAAACAGGGCTGCGACCAGAACGGCAGTCCACAAATCACCGCCTTGATAAACCCACATCCACGCAACCATGGCACCCGTTGTCATGATGCCTTCGATCCCAAGATTTAAAATTCCCGCCCGCTCACAAATAAGTTCTCCTAAGGTCCCAAATATCAAAGGCGTGGCCATGCGAACAGTAGCTGCCCAGAAACCAACATTGAGGAACATATCAAAAAAATCCATAAGTCCTCTCCCTTAAGAAAATCGAATGCGCATGCGTGTCAGCATAACCGCCAACATCACCATAAGAAGTGAAGCTGCGGTGATCACGTCGGCGATATAGTTTGAAACATCCATCGCGCGGCTCATACTGTCAGCACCATTATAGATACCTGCAATAAACAAAGCCGCGACAATCACACCTAAGGGATTAAGTCCAGCGAGCATAGCGACTGCGATACCGGTATATCCAAATCCCGGAGAAATATCCAAAGTTAGATATTCTTTTGTGCCCGCGACTTCCGTCACACCAGCGCAGGCGGCAAGCCCACCAGAGATCAAGGCTGTACGAATGATGGTTTTGTTGATGGGAATTCCCGCAAAACTTGCAGCTTCCTGATTGAGGCCAACGGCACGAATTTCGAGCCCCCATTTGGTTTTTGTCATGACCACCCATACGGATATCGAAGCAAGAACCGCGAAAATTAATCCGCCATGAAGCCGCGTTTTTGCGACCAATTTTGGTAGTATGCCTTCATCAATAATTGGTGCCCCTTGCGGCCATCCCATCGCCATCGGATCTTTCCAAGGACCAAACAGCAAATAATTTGCAAGAAGCAGGATCACGAAGTTCAGCAACAATGTCGTCACCACTTCATCAACATTCAATCTGGTTTTAAGAAGTGCCGGGATCAGTAACAAAACCCCTCCCGCAATCGCACCAACAACAAACAGAAATGGGATCATTAAGGGGGCTGGCAGATTTATCATACCGGTACCAAAATATGTGGCCGCTAGTGCCCCCATATAAAGCTGACCCTCACCGCCGATATTCCAAAGCTTGGCTCTAAAGGCAACAGCAGCCGCAAGCCCCGTCAAGATGAGAGGAGTTGCTCTCACCAGGGTTTCAGCTATCGCAAATTTAGATCCGAATGCTCCCTTTGCCAATGCCACATAAGATTGCAAAAGCGGTGCACCTGCCCACAAAATCAAACCACTACAAAGTATCATTACAACAAAAACAGCAATAATCGGCGCGGATATAGTCATCCAAAGAGGTGTATGGGTTCTGGGTTCAAGCTGCATTATGTTTCGTCTCTTTTTGTGTTGCGAAACCTTCACCACTCATCAAAAGTCCCAGTTGTTGCTGTGTGACGCCTTCAACGGGCATCAGCTTGCTTAATTGCCCGTGATACATGACGGCGATTTGATCAGACACCGCAAGCAGCTCCTCTAGATCCTCAGAGATAAGAATAACACCGGCACCGCCTTTGCGAGCCTCAAATAACTGCTCATGCACAAATGTCGCCGCCCCCACATCAAGCCCACGCGTTGGCTGGTTGGCTAAAATAATTTCAGGATTATTTTCTAAGACACGGGCGAGAATTACCTTTTGCATGTTGCCGCCGGACAATCCTCGAACAATTGTCTCCGGACCCGCGCCACGAATATCAAATGCTTTAATCAATGCCTTTGCATGATCCGAAACATTTTTTCTTTGCAGCCAGCCGAGTTTAGAAAAACGTGGCGTCATGTAACTTTCCAAGATCATATTTTCTTCAACAGAAAAATCCCCGACCACACCCTGCACATGGCGATCTTCAGGCACTCTGCCAATTCCGCTTTCAACCATTTTTTGAGGTTCAAACACACTCACTATTTCTCCGGAGAGACTGACTGAACCACTTGTAGGTTTGCACATACCACTTATTAAGTCTGAGAAAGGTTTTTGCCCATTACCTGAGACACCAGCTATCCCAATAATCTGATGTTGATTTAAATTAAACGATACGCTTTTAAGAATTTTCTGTCCGGCCGCATCCTGCACAGAAACCGTATCGAGGCAAAGCAACTCAGCCCCTTTTTCCATAACTTGGCGTTCGGGTTGGGGAACTGCTTCGCCTACCATTTTTTCAGCAATAATCTCGCGTGAGGCCTCGGCAATGGGAAAATTTGCAACTAGCTTGCCGTGGCGCAATACCACGATGTCATCGGCAATCGCCATGACCTCTCCCAGTTTATGGGAGATGAATATAACAGACAAACCACGAGCCAACATATCGCGCAAAGTATCAAAAAGTTGATCACTTTCTTGCGGCGTAAGAACGGCCGTGGGCTCATCCAGAATTAGAATTTTTGCGCCTCGGTACAAAGCTTTCAGGATTTCAACCCGTTGTTTCTCGCCAACCGTCAACGATTTAATATCAGCATCAGGATCAACATGCAGACCAAACTCTTCCGAGAGTTCTCTAAGCCTTCTTCGGCCCGCACTTTTGTCCTGTTTCCACTTCCAGAGAGGTTCAGTCCCAAGGATCACATTCTCAAGTACAGTCAGGTTATCAGCTAGCGTGAAATGCTGATGCACCATTCCAACACCAAGTGCTATGGCTTCAGCCGGGTTTGAGGCGCTCAATCTGTTCCCAAAAATTTCAATGTATCCATCATCCGCCGAGTAATGGCCAAAGATGATATTCATCAATGTGGTTTTCCCAGCTCCATTTTCACCCAACAAAGAAAGGACTTTTCCTTTTTTCAGAGAGAAACTGATAGCGTCATTAGCGATAAGATCGCCAAATGTTTTGGTAATATTCTGAACACGCAGAACTGTGTCTGTATCTGCCAACCAACTATCCCCCGCATTATAAAAAAAGGGTGAGCGCTAACGCTCACCCTAGATAGGCTCAATCCTTAAAACGTGGATTTTGGCTCATTGTCATTGATTTCAACTGTATGCTTACCCGCTTTAATTTGGGCAGTAAGATCAGCGACTTTCGCTTTAGTAGCATCAGAGATTTTACCATCAAATTCATAGAACGAAGAAAGGGATGCGCCACCTTTTTGCATCATTGTCCACTCTTTGTAATTCTCAGCCTTGAACGTACCAGCATTAACCTGATTAATGGCGTAATCAATGGCATTTTCCATGTGCCACAACGCAGAAGCCACAACAACATCTTTGCCGTTTTCTTCTTTGTTCATGTCGTTCACATTGCCAAATGCCAAAATGCCTTTTTCACGTGCGGCATCCACAACACCAGCGCGTTCTGCATAAAGAACATCAACACCGGTTTCCACTTGGGCAAACGCAAATTCTTTTGCTTTTGGAGGGTCATACCAAGAGCCAATAAAGGACACCTTGAATTCAACATCAGGGTTCACTGATTTCGCGCCAGCCATAAATGCATGGAAAAGACGGTTCACTTCACCGATTGGATAACCACCGATCATGCCAATTTTATTGGTTTTCGTCATGGAGCCTGCAATGACACCCATTAGGTAGCACGGCTCATGAATGAAGTTATCAAATACAGAGAAATTTTTACCGTATTTATCACCCGGATCACCCATCAAGAACGCAACTTCTGGATAATCATCTGCCACTTTGCGTGCTTCACGGCTAATGCCAAACGCTTCACCAACGATCAACTTCGCGCCGCCTTCAGCATATTCACGCATAACCCGAACGTAATCGGTGTTCGCTGTTTTTTCAGAGAAAACATAGTCAATTTTCCCTGCTTTTTCAGCCTTCACCAAAGCCCGGTGTAGCGTTCCCGCCCATTTTTGCTGAACTGGAACAGTATAAATACCTGCTACTTTCAGTTTTTCGGCCTGAGCCGCGGTGACGCTAGCCAACATTGCCATACCAATGACAATTGCCGACAAGAATTTTCTCATCCCCATATTCGTACTCCCGTAAATGTTTAAAGTTTCATCTTCAAACAGGTTGATGGTTCATACTCGTTTATAAATTCAATTATTTGACTTCAGATTTTGTGCCCGCGAAGGCACCCATCTAATTTTTATCAAAACCATAGCGAGACACTAACCGTTTGGTCAAGTTTTCTAAGATCTTTGATTGTGTACAAACAAAGATCTCGCCCAAATAACAGGCGGAAAATTACTGTTCAATAATCCACGTTTCTTTCTCTGCCGCTGTGCGCCATACGACGAAATCAGGAAGATCCCATACGGCTTGCATGTAAGCGCCGCAAACTTCATCTACTGGGTACCCTTTACTTTTAAGTCGGACAACAACTGGTGCAAAGGCAACATCCGCCATAGAAAGAGCACCGAACAAGAAAGGACCTGTCGAACCATATTGCTGACGGCATTCTTTCCAGATACTTGTTATTCTATTGATGTCAGCTTCCACATCATCAGGAAGCGGAACATAGCTGTCGTTACGTGACAGGTTCATTGGAACGGCGCCGCGCAAGGCTTCAAAGCCTGCATGCATCTCAGCCGCAATTGATCTGGCATGAGCCCTAGCGTATTTGTCTTCGGGCCAAAGCGGGCCGTTTTCTGAAATATCTGCTGCATACTCCATCAAGGACATCGTATCCCATATAGCGTGTCCATCCTGCAGCAACAGCGGGACACGTGCCGGAGCATTCGGCGCCAATTTTTTTATCTGTGCATGCGTATCTTCTTGAAACAATGGGATAACCGTTTCATCAAAGTCCAAACCTGCAAGTTTCAATGCCAAATATCCACGAAGGGACCAAGATGAATACCGCTTGTTTCCAAGAACAAGAAGAGGACGTGTCATTATTAATTTCTTTCCATCAAAAACAATCGGATACCAAGACCAACAAACAAAACACCGGAAACCCGTGCAATCCATTTTGACGCTTTTGGACTCTGCAAAAACAAACGCCCTGCACCCCCTGCAAACATACCAACAAGGCCATTAATTACAGCCCCACTTATGCCGACAAAACAGCCTAGCAAGAATATTTGCATGCCAATATTGCCCGCTTCCGGGCTTACAAATTGCGGCAGAAGCGCGATAAAAAACAAGGCAACCTTCGGATTGAGAATATTAGTCAGCATTCCGCGAAGATAAAGCTGCCTATAGGAAACCTGCGGCACCGTATTCCCAAAAACAGGCCCGTCATTTCCTCTAAAATTCTTAACACCAATCCAGATGAGATAAAGTGCTCCGCCAATACGAAGGACATCAAATGCAAGGTCTGACGCGGCTATAAGTGCAGAAACTCCGATTGCCGCCATACCGGCGTGGAACAATGCTCCGCACCCTATCCCAAGTGCAGATACGACACCTGCGGCTGATCCCCGCTGAACACCATTGGCAGCAGCAAAGATCATGTCGGGACCTGGCGTCACGTTAAGAATGAGTGTTGCGATAAGAAACACCCCAAGCTGAGCAAATTCCATTTACTGTAAACCTTCAATCTTGATTACTGGCGACGTCCGACGAAAATCACAACCCAACCTAACACAAAACAAAACCCAGCAAGAAGCATCAATGGAATATTCATCCCCTCCACATTCCTGCGAAGAGACACCGTAATACCCTTGATATCCGCACGCTTTGGATTTACGTGCCAATCAATAACATACGGGCCTTGTATGGGAACATCGAAAGTTCCAATTATGTGATTTTGGCTCTCTCTCCTAAAATCAGGCCCTTGATCTTCTTTTTTCTCAGAATGAGTTCTCGTAAAAGATAAAAGCTTATCACCCAAACGATCTGTTACATTGACCTCATATTTATGCGCATTACTTATAGCATCACGTACCTGCATTTCCATTTTTACAGCTAAGAATACCCTTACGGGTGACATCCCTGGGTTCAATGCAATTGGGGCCAATGTTCCAGAACGGCCCGTTACCGGAACAGAAAGAACTTCTTCCCCACTTGTAGAATATGCGTGCATTGTCCAACCAAACAGGCCGATTGATCCAACAAACAGTGCGATCGCCAAGAATTTCTGCATCTTTCACCTTTGTTGCTGAAAATCAATAAATCAAAATTCAATTATACTTCAATAATTCGAACCATATATATTTTTATAATTCGGGCAATCTCGATTAGGTACACAAGTCGGGTTTCTACTGAGCAGCGCGTTATTGGCCCAAAAAAAGTTCAAAGTGAACTATTTTCATGTTTTCAAAAAACCCCGTTTATGTAATGCTAATAATCATCGACACGTCAACGGCACAGGAAACCATCGAGGGGTTTCTTGAATAATAAAAAAAGATGGATGGGAATGACTAAATACAAATACATAACTGCCTGCGTACTCGTATTAATACTCGGTCTTTTGATTGGCTATAAATCCGTTGACCCTGCCCTTTCTTTTTTACAAGCGCGCGGAGGTAGCGGCGGGGATGTCGCGGTGCAGAACGGTCCATGGAAAACGTTTAAGGGCCTCGGCACACCTGACCTCAACCCCGTGGTTAAAGCGATTGTTGCACAAATTGGTCTGGGAGCCCTTACCGCAGAAGAAGCCATCTACTGGATCGCTGAGAAAGATGAGAACAGCGCACGCTTGAACGGAAAGTCTCGTTATACCCTAAAATTTAACGGTGAACAACTGCATCAGGATGGTGGATTCTGGAGCCTTTCCGTTTATGGCCCTGACCACTACTTTGTGCCTAATTCCGCTGGCGTAAACTCATTAGGGCTCCGTGACGACCTGCTCATAAACCCAGACGGCAGCTTCGAAATTACGGTATCTTCGAGTAATCCAGGCAACGAGACAAATTGGCTTCCAGCCCCCGAAAGCGGACCTTTCTCGCTGACGCTTAGATATTATGTCCCCATCACTACAATGATTAGTAGGCCTGGAGATACCTCCCTACCCACAATTTCGACAACACAAAATGTGGAGGGATAAAACATGACATTAAAAACATTATTCAAAGCCCTCTTCTTGTTTCTAGTTCTCGTGGTTGGCCTGATTGCGGGTTTGAGTATTGGAATAAAAACTTATCCAAATGAAGTTTTTGAAAAAACGGCCAATGGTAGCTATCAATCCATGAACGGTTGGGCAAAATGGTTGCACTTACGAAAAGTCGTCGGCGCCGATTACAGAGAGATTGTCAGACCCAATCAGGACACTATTTACTCATCCGCGTTTGTTGATTTAAGCGAAGGGCCCTACCTTCTTAGGATACCCCCGATTGACGGGTATTACAGCTTTACAGTTTATGGCGACAATACAGATGTAATTGGATCCGTGACCAGCCGAACACACGGAACTGGAAAGCCACAGTCTCTGCTAATTGCTTCACCTTCTGAATCGCTCGATGCAAGTGACATCCAAACACTAAGGACTAGTTCTGATAAAGTTTGGATCCTTGGTCGTTTCTGGATTGAAAAAGATAGTGATTATCCTGTCTTCCATCAAATACAGGATGCACTGGATTTGGCACCCTACAGTCAATAATTATTGTCGATTAAGAAAGATCATAATGAAAATAATTATAAGCATATTCTCAATCATATCCGTAGGGTTTTTGGCGTCTTGTGATGATACGCCCAAACAGGCAGCTCCAGTTCAGGTAGATGCAAATGCCGAACTTAATGCCCACACGGACGAGTTTAGAAAAGAAATAATTAAAGTTACAGATGGTGTGTATGTCGCCGTTGGATATGGCCTAGCCAATTCTATTTTGCTCGAAGGTGAGGACGGTGTTGTAATTGTCGACACTATGGAAAGCAATGAGACCGCCCGCGAAGTAAAAGCCGAATTTACCAAACTTACGCAAAAACCGATTAAGGCACTTATTTACACCCACAATCATGCTGACCACATATTCGGCTCGGGTGTTTTTGCAGAAGGTGGCAATCCCAAAGTCTTCGCCCATGACAGTACTGATTTCTATATTGACCGCGTTGTAAATGTTATCCGGCCCGCAATTTACACACGGGCAATGCGGCAATTTGGTAACTATCTGCCAGCTGGCGGACGTATTAACGACGGAATTGGTCCGTTTCTAGCTTCTGTCGATAAGCCTGATGCAATTAGTCTAATGCGACCGACAGACACCTTCAAATCGGAACTAAAAACAGAGATCGCTGGCATTAAAATTGAATTGATCCACGCGCCCGGCGAAACCGCAGACCAACTTTTCGTCTGGTTACCAGAAAAGAAAGTTCTGTTACCCGGAGATAATTTTTATAAAGCGTTCCCTAATCTCTACGCCATTCGCGGCACATCCTATCGTGATGTTTTACAATGGGCGAAAAGTATCGATTTGATGCGGGAGTTAAAACCGGAATTTTTAGTCCCAAGTCACACACGTCCTCTCTCTGGCGCAGAGACAATAAACGGTATTCTCACGGATTATAGAGACGCCATCCAATTCGTTCATGATCAAACTGTTCGCGGCATTAATCTGGATCTTGGTCCAGATGAGATTGTAGAACGGGTTAAGCTTCCGGAACATTTGGCTAAAAGCCCATACCTTAAAGAGTTTTATGGCATGGTTGATTGGTCAGTGCGTTCCGTCTTTTCAGGTTATTTAGGGTGGTTCAGTGGAAATGCCGCAGAGCTTCATCCGTTAAGTAAGCCTGAGCGAGCAAAACGGATGGCCACATTGGCATCAAGCGGGACACCTCTACTCATCGCAACTCAAAAATCGTTGGAAGAAAAAGACTTCCAATGGGCCGCCGAACTTGCGGATCACTTGATTCTTGTAAATGAAGATGTAACGCAAGCAAAATTGCTTAAAGCGGCGGCTTTAAAAGCTCTAGCCGAAACCCAAATAAGTGCAAATGGCCGAAACTATTACCTTACCCGCGCTTACGAGCTGGATGGTACAACGTCGATACCAGCGATCAACCCCAACAATAACCCCGTAGATATTGTCCACAGCTTCCCTATGGAAAATATCATGGCAGCGCTGCCGGTAAACTTACGCGCCGAAGAAGCACTCGATGAAAACATAATCGTCGCATTCAATTTTCCTGACATCAGTGAAAATTACTTCATCCACCTGCGGCGTGGCGTTGCGGAAGTTCAAAAACGCAATGCAGAGAAAGCTGACATCACAGTGACTGTGAATTCTCAGATATGGAAAGAGGTGTTGGCCCAAATGCGAAATCCCGCAACAGCCTATGCAAGCGGAGAGATCGAAGTTGACGGCAGCTTGATAGATCTGGTTTCTTTCTTGAAGTTATTCCAGCCGGAATAATAGTAAAAACGATTCGAATACTCTGAAATCGAGCTGCGCATTATATAATTTAAATATAATTAACGTACTAATGTTTCAATTTGACACCAACACTCGGAATAAATGCTCACGTTGCATAACATATTTCGAATGTTGGTGTTCAATCCCGGCGAATTCCACCAAAAAAAATCGAAAGAGCCCTCCAAGAACAAGTTTAGTCTTGACTTCCCTGAGGGTAAATTTGTTCTATATAGGTCAGTAAACCACTGACAATAGTGGAATAATTATGAGGTTCTCTTCTGGTCGGCAGACATTGTATTTGCGGAACCAAAGAACAAAGACCCAAAACTATTTGATATTCCAACTTGCAGGGAGGCAAGAATGAGGAAATTTATTACGGTTGCTGCAGCAGCAGCAATGTGTATCGGCTTATCCACAACTCTACATGCGAAAACGCTAAAATTAGCGTATGACGCAGATCCAGTGTCTTTGGACCCACATGAGCAACTCTCTGGTGGCACCCTTCAGTTTTCGCATATGGTTTTTGATCCGCTCGTTCGCTGGACAAAAGATCTCGGTTTTGAAGGCCGCCTCGCTGAAAGCTGGACGCGCGTAGATGATAAAACCATGCGTTTCAACCTTCGCGAAGGCGTTAAATTCCATTCCGGAAACCCAATGACTTCTTTGGACTTGGTTTGGACATTTGATCGTTTGAAGAAAAGTCCCGATTTCAAAGGACTTTTTGCACCATTTGAAGCTATGCGAGTTGTAGATCGAAATACAGTCGATCTTGTAACAACCGAGCCTTACCCACTAGTCTTGCACCAAGCAACCTACATCTTCGCTATGGACAGCCAATACTACACAGGGTTTGACGCACATAATAAATCGAAGTCAGCTATCGTGAAACATGGCGATGCTTTTGCATCGACAAATGCTTCTGGTACCGGTCCATATACAATTGCTTCACGCGAGCAGGGCGTTAAAGTTGTCTTTAAGCGGAACGCAAGCTACTGGGATACTAAGTCTCCCGGCAATGTAACTGAGATTGTTCTGACACCAATTAAAGAAGGTCCAACACGTGTGGCAGCCCTTCTTTCCGGTGACGTGGACTTCATTGCTCCTGTCCCACCAAATGACATGCCACGGATCAAGAAGAACGCTGGTACCAAACTGGTAACTATGGGAGGAACTCGCATTATTACGTTCCAACTTAATCAGGACCGCGTAGAACAATTTAAAGATAAACGCGTTCGTCAGGCCATTGTTCATGCCATTAACAATAAAGGCATTGTTAAGAAAATCATGAAGGGCTTTGCGACAGCGGCAGGTCAACAAGGGCCAAAAGGGTATGCAGGTTACATGGATAACCTTGCGCCTCGCTATGACTTGAAAAAAGCAAAGCAATTGATGAAAGATGCAGGCGTTGAAAAAGGCTTCTCAGTTACAATGATGGCGCCAAATAATCGCTATGTGAATGATGCAAAAATTGCAGAGGCCGTTGCCAGCATGCTTTCAAAAATCAACATCAAAGTTGATTTGAAAACCATGCCAAAAGCACAATACTGGCCAGCATTTGATGAACGCGCTGCGGACATTATGATGATCGGCTGGCATTCAGACACTGAAGATTCCGCTAACTTCTCTGAATTCCTCACAATGACACCAAATACTGAAACTGGTTATGGTCAGTATAACAGCGGGAATTACGGGAATGCGAAAGTTGATGGCTTGATATTGAAAAGCCAAAGCATGACTGACCCTGCAGCGCGTTCAAAAACGCTTCAGGAAGTTGAACAAATTCTCTATGACGATGCCGCATTTGTTCCGCTTCATTGGCAAAACCTTGCTTGGGCTGCTCGTAAAGGAGTTGGCGTTGAGGCAGTTGTCAACGTTATGAACTTCCCATATCTGGGCGATCTAGTAGTTAAGTAAACCAAAAATATTTGGGATCGGCACCTTTTCGAAGGTGCCGATTTTTATAGGGAATTTCATTTTGGATTATTTATACTTTGCCATCAGACGCTTGCTTCAAGCTGTGTTGGTGATGTTTGTGATCAGCCTCATTGGCTTTTCAATTCAGGATAACTTAGGAGACCCACTTCGTGAACTGGTGGGGCAATCAGTCTCTGAAAGTGAACGAGACGCCCTTCGGGATCGTATGGGCCTTAACGATCCATTTCTCACCCAATACGGCCGTTTTATGTATAAGGCTGTTCAAGGCGATCTGGGAAATTCCTATTTCTTTAAAAAGCCGGCGTTAGAAGTTATCGCTGCAAAATTTCCGGCCACACTGGAACTGGTCATCGGGGCATCATTACTAATTATATTTTTCGCCATTCCCCTTGGCGTATATTGTGCCATAAACCCCAAAGGCTGGTTCTCAAAATTTATTATGGGCTTCAGTATAGTGGGCATTTCTGTGCCCGTATTCCTGACCGCAATTTTTTCAATTTACGTATTTTCCGTAGAGCTGGGTTGGATGCCTTCTTTTGGTCGTGGGGAAACATCCGGTATCCTTGGTTGGCAGTCCGGCTTTTTGACCGTTGACGGCTTGGTCCATCTGGTTCTACCCAGTATTTCACTTGCGTCCATTATGATGCCACTTTTCATTCGGCTTATCCGCTCAGAAATGATGGAGATCCTTCAGCTAGATTACATCCGTTTTGCCTGGGCAAAAGGCCTAATGCCGGCACGCGTTTGGTTCCTGCATGCATTTAAGAATACATTGCTCCCGGTGATTACTGTAGGTGGCGTTCAGATAGGAACGATGCTCGCCTACACCATCTTGACTGAAAGTGTTTTTCAATGGCCTGGAATGGGATTCCTGTTTCTAGAAGCGGTAAACCGAGTAGATACCCCGCTGATTATCGCCTACATAATAGTCGTTGGTTTGATCTTTGTTGTAACCAATACAGTGGTTGACCTTGTTTACACTTGGGTCAACCCCACGGTCAAACTTGTGGGGTCAAAGTAATGAGTAAACTTCGGATTTTTCTCGGTTCTGATTTTGTCTACCGATTTAAAAAAGACAAAGTCGCCGTCGTAAGTTTCAGTATTGTTATTTTACTTGTCCTCAGTGCCGTTTTCGCCCCGGCAATTGCCCCTTACGATCCCTATGATCTAAAGTCGATAGATATTATGGACAGTGAGCTTCCGCCATCTTGGAATGAGGAAGAAGGAGACGATAGATTTTTCCTTGGAACTGATCCTCAAGGGCGAGATATGCTCAGTACTATTTTGTACGGTATGCGCATCTCACTCCTTATCGGTTTCTTTGCTGTTATTCTACAATTGTTCATCGGGGTCTCTATTGGATTGATCTCTGGATATGTTGGCGGTCGTGTTGACGCTTTTTTCATGCGCCTTGCTGATATCCAACTCTCCCTATCCACCTTAATGGTGGCGATTATTGCGCTGGCAGTTTTTCAAGCTTCTTTTGGTTCCGAACTCTACAGTGAATTAGCCATCTTCATGCTAATTCTTGTTATAGGCATCGCTGAATGGCCGCAGTATGCGAGAACAGTGAGAGCCTCTGTGCTTGCAGAAAAGCATAAAGAATATGTAGATGCTGCGCGAGTAATTGGTATGAGCCAAAAGCGTATTATGCTTCGCCATATTTTACCAAATACGCTGTCTCCGGTTTTGGTGATCTCAACTATACAAGTGGCAAATGCCATCATTTCTGAAGCCGCGCTTTCTTTCCTTGGCCTTGGCATGCCTGTCAACAAACCTTCCCTCGGCTCCCTTATTTCAAGTGGGTTTGAGTTTATATTTAGTGGTTCATGGTGGATCACAGTTATTCCAAGTCTCGTCCTTATTGCTTTGATCCTCAGCATTAATCTGCTGGGTGACTGGCTTCGCGATGCATTGAACCCAAAACTGTATAAGGACTAGTCATGGCGTTGTTAGAAGTAAACAAATTGGAAGTCCAATTTCCGCTAGGCCGGAAAACTCTGCAAGCCATCCATGGTATAAGTTTCGCACTCGAAGAAGGGGAGCGTCTCGGTATCGTCGGAGAAAGTGGCGCGGGTAAATCTGTAGCCGCATTTTCAATCCTTAATCTTTTAAGCAAACCTGGTCGGATCTCCGCAGGTGAGGTGGTATTTGAAGGCCAAGTTATTAGCGAGTTCAGCCGGGCACAAATGCGACACATCCGCGGCAATCGTATCAGCATGATATTTCAGGACCCAATGATGACCCTTAACCCGGTGCTCACAATTGGAACTCAAATGTCAGAATGCCTAAAAACCCACCGGAATATTTCGAATAGCGAGGCACGGGAGATTTCAATATCCAAACTCCGCGATGTCATGATCCCTTCTCCTGAAAACAGAATGGATAGTTATCCGCATGAGCTGTCTGGCGGCATGAGGCAACGCGTGGTGATTGCAATTGCATTGCTGTCTGATCCCTCCATCATAATAGCGGACGAACCTACAACAGCGCTTGATGTCACTATCCAAGCTGAAATTATGGCTCTAATGCTGGAGCTTTGTAAAAATAACAATGTGGGATTGGTCCTCATTACACATGATCTTGCTGTTGTCAGTCAGGTTACCGAACGGATTATCGTCATGTATGCAGGCCGAATAGTGGAAGAAGGCCTGACACATGACGTGATTACCAACCCCAAACACCCGTATACCCGGGGCCTGATAAAAGCACTGCCGCAGGAAAATCTACCCGGCACTCGACTGAACCAGATCCGTGGCTCCATGCCGGCACTGGATGCTATCCCAGCGGGATGTTCTTTTAATCCTAGATGTGATTTCGCTGATGGGGAGTGTCATAAAGATGTTCCAGCCTTGGTTGGTTCAGAAACTCATCGTGCAGCTTGCGTTCATATTGATCGTATTCCGGCGTTTCAAAATGCGGGAGATGCAAAATGATTCTTGTTTCAAAAACGCCCTTAGTTGAAATTGAAAATATCGAAATGCGCTTTGGCGGCGGAGGTGGTTTCTTATCTTCAGCTCAACCCGTTGTAAAAGCCCTGAACGGCGTATCTATTAATATAAATAAAGGTGACGCCTTCTGCCTTGTCGGAGAAAGCGGTTGCGGAAAATCTACGCTTGCCAGAACAGTGATCGGCCTAAATCCACCAAGTGCTGGTCAGATCAAATACAATGGACAGAGAATTGATGGTCTAAAAACAAAGGAACGCCAGCCTTTCACCAAAAAAATGCAGATGATTTTCCAAAATCCGTATGCATCTCTGAACCCCAGAATGACCGTATACCAAACACTGGAAGAGCCTCTTCGAATTCATCACCCCAATATGAACCGAACTGAGATCCGAGCCAAAGTTGAGGACGTAATGCTCTCCGTCGGGAATGACCCGACATGGGGGGAGAGATACCCGCACGAATTTTCTGGAGGACAAAGGCAGCGGATCAGTATCGCAAGGGCCTTGATGCTCGACCCCGAATTTATTGTCGCGGATGAGCCTATTTCTGCACTCGACGTCTCCATTCAGGCGCAGGTCCTAAACGTTATGATGGATGCCCAGAAAGACCGGGACCTGACGTATCTTTTCATCACACATGATCTCTCAGTGGTGGAGCATTTTGGAAGCCGCGTTGCCGTCATGTATCTTGGGACAGTTTGCGAGCTTGCAGATACGAATGACCTGTTTGCAACACCGCGCCATCCCTACACACAAGCTCTCTTAAGTGCGATCCCCAAAATCGATGGTTCAGGTGTTGGTCACGTTAAAATGACAGGCGAAGTTCCAACAGCGATGGACCTGCCAAGCGGCTGCGTTTTCCATCCACGTTGCCCGTATGCAAATGACCGGTGCCGCAAGGAAGTTCCAGTGTTGCAGGATAATGGTGACACAAAAACAGCGTGTTTTGCTGTTGAAGAAGGACGGATGTAGACTTCACATTCTGATTGAAAAATCAATGGGGGACCGTATTATGATCGTCCACCTGCCGATACCCCCAACATTCAATCGGACAAATACCATGAAAATAGATAACTTGCCTTTTGGCACGACAGACTGGTCCAGTGTAGAGCGAACTGAACATACCGGTGATACTGGCGCCGCCTATTGGCAAACCCAGAATTTCGGAACAATGCGCGTGCGAATGGTAGAATACACGCCAAATTATCTTGCCGATCACTGGTGCAGCAAAGGGCATATTTTGCTTTGCCTCGAAGGTGAGTTGGTAACCGAACTTGAGGATGGACGTGTTTTTACCCTGAAGCCCGGTGAGAGTTATCAAGTCGCGGATAACGCTGAAGCTCACCGATCCTCAACAAAAATTGGGGCAAAACTGTTTGTCGTTGATTAGGTCAACCCCTGCACGTCGGAGAAGATGTGTTTATGATGGCAAAAGCTGTCGCGAGCTAGGTTCCAATTATTGAAAAGCTCTATGCGAAGAAGACAGGGATAGAAAATCTTGTTTTCTTTGCTGCCTTATAACACACGTTTACGCCGCCAACCGATAAAACCTAAAAGACCCAATGCAGTACCGTACAAAGGGAGAGCTGCAGGAAGCGGAACCGCAGTAACTGTTGTCCATTTGGCATATACTGTGTTGGCGCGTCCAAGGGTAGTATCCCAAATACCATAAGTCGCACTGTCGATAAGATCCAATGTTGTAGAACTATTATGGGCAGCACTCACCCTTACCTGATTGGGAGACAAAAAATAATAAGGAGTCAAAATTTGCCCAAATGATGTTGAACTTATCCCATGCGTGTTTTCAGGGTTCGCATCAAAATCAATACTTGTCGCGCCATGGGTGACAAACACCTGATCGATCAAAGCCTCGGAAGCAATATCTGCAGTACCCTTTGTAGTGAACGCAAAATCCTCTGCTGCGTCGCAACGCCCGAAAAGAGCGCCACAGGAGCCTTCTAAGAATTGAACATCATAGAATTCACCGCCAACATTGACATTCAGGGCGCCATATAAAATACCGCTTCTGACATCAAGTGTCGCCGCACTGACTGTTTTATTTACCGCAGCGACGACAACAACCATCGCCAAGAGTGAAACAACACAAGACTTTAGAATACTCACTTTACGACTCTCCCAGACTTCGCCTTACAATCATTTCCCAATAGGTACAAACCATTACCCATAACAACAAGTGAATATTTACTTGTTATAGTGGTGAATTCCTCAACAACATGGCAGATCAAGCGTTAATAACTAGATAATACGCCTTATAATCCTCTTCCGACGCCAGTTACTTGCGTTTTCTGGCCATGCCTCCACCGTAACAGTCCAATGAAACCGCACAGACAAACACCCCTTACTAATCAGTAAGCTATTGATATCATTGAGATGAAAATGGTGCCGCCGGAGAGAATTGAACTCTCGGCCTCTCCCTTACCAAGGGAGTGCTCTACCACTGAGCTACGGCGGCGCGGCGCTTTTTGAGCGCTGAATTTGTGCTAGGGGGTATATAAGAGCGGAAGCATTTCTGCAATGAGAAAATTGAGTTTTTTGTTCTTCCCGCGGATAGATACTGTTACAGATGCTAGAAATGATGAGTGGATGGTTATCTAATGACAGACCCTAAACAAGAAAAACTGGATCCAAAGCAACAAAAAGAGGTCAACAAAAAAGACCGCCTTGCCAAAGCACTGCGTGAAAATTTGCGTAAACGAAAAGGATTGCAACGTGGCCGCGGCGAGGTTGCGCCCGATGCAATCAAGAACAAAAACCGCATGACTGACTAATTGCCACAGCACTCCCGCCCTTTTGCCCTTGGCGCATTATTAAGTTGTCTATAAGATAGCGCAAATTTTTATGCGAGCTTAACGGAGAAATGACATATGACCATTCTGTCTGATAAATGGATCAGGTCAGCGGCCCAAGAACACAACATAATTGAGCCGTTTGTGGAGAGCCAGAAACGCGAAGGCATGATCTCTTATGGATTGTCATCTTACGGTTATGACGCCCGGGTCTCTGATGAATTCAAGATTTTCACCAATATTGATTCGGCAACCGTAGATCCCAAAGCCTTCTCCAATGACAGTTTTGTAGATCGTAAAACAGATGTCTGCGTTATTCCGCCAAATTCTTTTGTCTTGGCACGTACCGTCGAATATTTCAGAATTCCGCGAGATGTCTTGGTCATATGTCTGGGCAAATCCACTTATGCACGGTGTGGCATTATTGTGAATGTAACCCCGCTAGAGCCTGAGTGGGAAGGCCACGTGACTTTGGAGTTTTCAAACACAACGCCACTTCCGGCCAAAATCTACGCTAATGAAGGCGCTTGCCAGTTCCTATTCCTCAAGGGGAATGAGCCATGCGAAGTGTCCTATAAAGACCGCGCCGGCAAGTATATGGGCCAAGAGGGTGTTACACTCCCACGCCTATAGACCGCCATACGCTGGCCTTATTTTCCCAGCATACATTTGATTGATAGAGGCGGCCTTTCACTGGATGGCCCCTCTTTTGTTTTTATTAGTTTATTTAATTTTGCCAAACGGCAGATCATGGATCAGAACATCAATGGATAGCATTCGCATTCGCGGCGGAAAGCCACTTTACGGAAAGATTGAAATTAGCGGCGCAAAAAATGCGGCTCTACCGTTAATGGTTGCCTGCCTTTTGACAGACGAAACTGTAACTTTAAGAAATCTGCCGCATGTGGCGGATATTTCCACCTTGATCAATCTGCTCTGCCAGCATGGCGTATCTGCTCACCTAAATGGCCACGGCGATGGAAACTCTAACGGCCGTTCGATCTCACTGACAGCAAAAGAAATCACCAGTACAGAAGCGCCGTATGACATCGTTCGTAAAATGCGCGCTGGCGCCCTTGTATTGGGGCCCCTTCTGGCGCGCATTGGAAAAGCGAAAGTCTCTCTGCCCGGCGGTTGCGCGATCGGCACGCGACCGATGAATTTGCATCTGGATGGCTTGGAAGCCATGGGCGCTACGATTGAAATCGAAGCAGGTTACATGGTTGCCGAGGCACCGAATGGTCTCAAAGGCGCGGAAATTCGCTTTGACAATGTGTCTGTGGGTGCAACTGAAGATTTGCTAATGGCAGCAGTGCTAGCTGACGGTGTAACAGTTCTTGATAACGCAGCACGCGAGCCGGAAATTACGGATCTTGTCCTACTTCTAAAAGCCATGGGTGCTGAAATCGAAGGTACAGGCACGGAGCGACTGGTTATTACTGGCAAGCCAAAGCTTCACGGTGCGGAATATAGTGTCATGCCAGATCGCATTGAAACTGGCACGTACGCGATTGCTGCGGCAATTGCCGGCGGCCGCATTGAACTCACGAATACACGCGCCGACCTGGTGACCTCGGTTATTGAAGTTATTGAAGCCGCTGGCGTAGACGTTGAAATAACGGATGACGGCCTCATTGTAGAGCGCGATCCAGCAAAACCAATTTCAGGCGTAGATGTTCTAACCCATCCCTATCCGGGCTATCCGACAGATATGCAGGCACAAATAATGGCCTTGATGACTGTTTCCAGTGGTGCCTCAATGATTACAGAAACGATTTTTGAAAACCGCTTCATGCACGTCCCTGAACTTGTTCGCCTTGGCGCAAATATTAACGTACATGGCAGATCCGCAATGGTACGCGGCGTCAAACAGCTAGTGGGCGCGCCTGTTATGGCAACTGACTTGCGAGCTTCTGTGTCCCTTGTACTTGCGGGCTTGGCAGCGAGCGGAGAAACGGTTATCAATCGAGTATATCATTTGGACCGCGGATACGAGCGACTTGAAGAAAAACTGGCAGCTTGCGGAGCGGATGTAGAACGCATTCAAGGCGAGTAACTAGAAACAAAGTAGACTGGATAGTGCAGTGGATGAGGGTTTAAAACTAAGTGCCTTGGCAGCAGAAGATATGGACATTCTTTCGGCTGCTTGCGTTGGCGCCATAACAAGCCCCGGAGAAATGAGTTATTCCTCCGTATCCCGTCAATTTACGTTTACTGCGTCGCGGCTTATGTGGGAAAAACAGGCTGGGAACAGCTCTGGGGCAAATCGCATTCGGAGCGGTTTGTTTTTCGGAGACGTTTTATCCGTCAAATCCATGGGATTCCCACAATCAGCGTCGACAACTGCGATTGAATTATTGTCTATGACAACGACTACGGAAGAAGATGGCGGCGCAAATATCAATCTGAACTTTGCGGGCGGCGTAACACTTTCGCTCAATGTTGAATGCGTTAATGCTGTACTAACAGATGTCGGAAAATCTTGGCATACAGATAAATTGCCTAACTATGAAGATGGTGAATAGCGTTAAAGTTCACCCTTAACGATTTTAAAAAGACCTTCATTTAAAATTACAGAAGGTCACAAAGACGGAGCAGACAAGTGTCTTCGAACGAAGAGTTGGTAATAGCACTGCCAAAAGGCAGAATTCTAAAAGAGGTAATGCCGCTGATACGTGCAGTGGGCATTGAACCTGAAGCGGCGTTTGATGACCCAGACAGCCGCCTTTTGCAATTTAAAACCAACCATCCCCATATTTCGATTATCCGAGTTCGCTCGTTCGACGTCGCGACTTTTGTGGCCTTTGGCGCGGCCCATTTAGGGGTTGCCGGTAACGATGTCCTTCTCGAACATAATTACCCTGAGCTTTATGCGCCGGTTGATCTTGATATTGGACATTGCTATCTGGCTGTCGCGCAACCAGAAGGCTTGGAAGACGATAAGGATCCAAATCGCTGGAGCCATGTTAGGATTGCGACCAAATATCCAAACTTGACCCATAACTTTTTTGCATCCCAAGGTATTCAGGCCGAATGTATTAAATTGTCTGGCGCAATGGAATTAGCGCCTGGGCTTGGTCTTTGCCGTCGTATTGTAGATTTGGTCTCCTCCGGCGCGACACTTAAAGCAAACGGCTTGGTCGAGGTTGAGAAGCTTCTGGACATTACGTCGCGGCTGGTCGTTAATCGGGCAGCCCTTAAAACGCGTTCGGTTGAGTTGAACGATTGGATCCAGAAATTCAGGACTGTTGTCAATGGCGAATAAGCTCTCAACTACAGACAGCGGGTTCGACAAAGACTTTGCTAATTTACTCGGACAGAAGCGTGAAACTGATGCGGATGTAAATACCACCGTTGCCAATATCTTGCAGGATGTAAGAGCTCGTGGTGATTTGGCGGTAATTGAATACACAAACAAGTTTGACCGTTTATCTATGACTTCAGGTGCTGACTTGAGGGTATCTGCGGAAGAAATCAGTGCCGCAGTAACGCAGTGTGACGGCGAGACACTGGATGCTCTCAAAATCGCGGCAAAACGAATTGAAGCCTATCACGTCAAACAGAAACCTGAAGATCTTCGTTATGAAGATGAAGAGGGAATTGAACTCGGCTATCGTTGGAATGCTATTGAACAGGTCGGCCTATATGTGCCCGGTGGCTTAGCCACTTACCCTTCATCTGTTTTAATGAATGCAGTACCTGCGAAAGTTGCCGGTGCCGATCGCTTAGTGATGGTCGTGCCAACGCCTGACGGAATTATCAATCCACTTGTATTGGCCGCAGCAGATCTTTGCGGTGTTGACGAGATTTACCGTATTGGCGGTGCACAGGCCGTGGCCGCTCTTGCTTATGGAACTGATACTATCGTTGCTGTCGACAAGATTGTGGGCCCCGGCAATGCATATGTTGCGACAGCAAAAAAACAGGTTTTTGGCACAGTCGGCATTGATATGATCGCTGGCCCCTCTGAGATTTTAGTGGTTGCAGACAATAAAAATGATGCCGCATGGATCGCCGCTGACCTTTTATCGCAGGCCGAACATGACCCTGTGGCACAAAGCATTCTAATCACTGACGATGCCGGTTTTGCTGAGTCAGTAGAAGACGCAATTCAGTTTCACCTGAAAACATTGGACCGCGCTGAAATTGCCAGTAAAAGCTGGAAAGATTACGGCGCCATAATAATTTTGAGAAATATGAATGAAGCTGCGGCACTAGTCGATCAAATAGCTCCAGAACATCTTGAACTTTGTGTAGATGATCCTGAAACACTCGCTGGCGAAATTCGCCACGCAGGCGCTATTTTCATGGGCCGATATACTCCAGAAGCTATTGGGGATTATATTGCAGGTCCTAATCACGTGCTGCCGACTGCTCGAACCGCCCGTTTTTCATCGGGTCTTTCGACACTTGATTTCATGAAACGATCATCCCTGATCAAACTTAATGCTACGGGCCTTCGAAAAATTGGACCCCCTGCAATTAAGCTTGCGCAATCAGAGGGACTTGACGCCCACGCTCTTTCGATTGCTGTTCGCTTGAACATGTCGCAATAAAAGCAATAAGGATTTAATCATGCCCGCCGATAGACAGCATATCGTCAACATAACACTGGATGAAAAATCTGTTATTCGGCGCAATGCTGATATTGAACATGAACGGAAAGTGGCCGTTTATGATTTGCTCGACATGAACCATTTCGTGCTCGTCGGACATGAAGATGCTGGCCCTTATTCGCTACATCTAACCATTGAAGACAATCGACTTGTTTTTGATATTCGCGCCGAAGATGATGAAACTGAACTTGTACGCTTGCCCCTGCCGGTTATCTCCTTTCGCAAAATTATCAAAGACTATTTTCATATCTGCGAAAGCTATTTTACAGCTATCAAAAACGCATCCCCATCAAAAATCGAAGCGATAGATATGGGACGACGAGGTTTGCATAATGAAGGCACTGAATTGCTTCTGGAAAGACTAAACGGCAAAATTGATACGGATTTTGACACGGCACGCCGGTTATTTACCCTAATTTGCGTGCTACATATCCGGGGCTGATATGATCAGCTCTCGAGAAAAGTGCTTATCTGTCACGCTACTCATTGGCCATACAGAATGAGTACGCCGTCCCTACAGTCAATTGCACCAACAAGTGTTTTATTCGCTTGCACTCATAACAGCATTCGATCGCCAATGGCGGAAGGGATTATGCGCAGCTTATATGGTTCGAGAATTTTCGTGGCCAGCGCGGGCGTTAAACCGATTGACGTTGACGGTTTTGCCATTGAAGTTATGGATGAAATCGGCCTCGATATTGAAAACCATCTGGCACGCAGCTTCGACGAACTTGAGGATAGCTCCTTTGACCTAATTGTTTGCTTGTCAAAAACGGCACAGGCGCATGCGAACGAAATAACCCGTACTATGGCAAGCGATGTCGAATATTGGATTACAGTTGATCCTTCTGGTGTAGAGGGCAATCGGGAGATGCGACTAAACGCATACCGTCAGGTACGGGATGATTTGTATCAGAAAATAAGAAGCCGTTTCTCCACAAGCCCTCACCCACTTGTGTGATTTATGCTATACTTATAAAATAAATGAGCGCTTCTTGGCCCCTGATGGCGCCCTGAGTTGCTCCAATGCAAACAAATGCTTGCAATTTGCAGCGAGGCAACGCATTTTGCACGCGAGTTTAAACAACGGAATTAGGTAATTTATGGCTAAAGAAGAACTTTTGGAGTTTGAAGGCACTGTAACCGAGCTTTTACCCAACGCGATGTTTCGCGTAAAACTTGAGAATGATCATGAAGTTCTCGCACACACTGCGGGCAAAATGCGTAAACATCGCATTCGTGTTCTCGCGGGTGATAAGGTGACAGTTGAAATGACTCCTTACGACTTGACTAAAGGCCGCATTACATTCCGCTTCAAATAAGTATGGACGGAGTGGTGAAGTTTGCCAACGATCAAGTGCGCGTCAAAGTTTAGATCATCATGAAGACTTAAGAGATGACAAAACAAACCCACTCCCAAAAACTGGTTCTGGCATCGGCGTCCCCTCGCCGCCAAGAACTGCTTCTGCAAATCGGGATAACACCCGATGCGATTGATCCCGCAGATATCCCTGAAATTCCCGGTGCTGGCGAACTTCCTCGCGATTTGGCCTTTCGGCTAGCCTGTGAGAAAGCAGCGTCGACATCAGAGCGACATGTCGGCAGCTATATCCTTGCAGCAGACACTGTTGTTGCTGTAGGACGACGTGCGCTTGGCAAGGCAGAAACTGAAGACGAAGCAAAATTATATCTGACCATGCTTTCAGGGCGAAAACATAAAGTGCATACGGGCCTTACATTGGTTAGGCCCGATGGCAATTCTATCTCTAAAGTCGTCACTTCAAGTGTTAGCTTTAAACATTTGGATACTCACGATATTCGCAATTACATAAAAAGTAACGAGTGGCGTGGGAAAGCCGGTGCCTACGCTATTCAAGGCCTTGGTTCTTTATTTGTCCGCCAGATTTCAGGATCCTATAGCAACGTAGTTGGCCTTCCGCTTTTTGAGTTATCGTCTCTTCTAAACGGCAATGGGTATGACGTCTGGTCAAGCGCCCTACAGTCAGGACGAAACTCCGCATGAGCCGGAAAATCCTGATTGACCGCGGTTTATACGAAACCCGCATAGCGGCCACTCTTGATGAAAAATTGACAGACCTGATCATTGAGCCAAATGATCGAAAATCACTGTTTGGCAATATCTATCTGGGACGCATTAGTCGTTTCTCCGATGCCATGGATGCTGCTTTTATTGAATATGGTGGCGAAACCAGCGGCTTATTGCTGGGACGCGACACCCAAACGACTTCTTCAGTCGACAAAGCTACACAGATCCGCCAAAAACGGAACGAAGGCGAAAAATTTCCTGTTCAGGTGATCAAAGATCCCACTGGCGACAAACCAGCTCAGCTATCATCATTTATCGAATTTGAAAGTCAAAATCTGGTCTATAAGCCCTTTGCAAAAGATATTGTTTTTTCTAAAAAGCTGAAAGACAAATCTTCAAAACAGGAACTTCAAGACACACTCGGACCTTTCGAAGGCGGTCTCACAGTTCGTAGCAGTGCTTTAAACAAATCTACAGATCATCTCATACAAGAGTTCGACGATTTACAAAAACAATGGCAGGAAGTTAGCTCGAACGCATCCGAAGGCAAAACACCACGATTACTGCAAGCAACGCCACCTACAGCCTTGAAACTGTTCAATCGCTACCATGATGAAGCCCCAGAGGTCATCATCAACGATGTGGCACACTATCAAAAATTAAATTCAGCATTGAATAGCCGTGGCATCCCGACTGTTTCCTGTACGCTTTGGACAAAACCAGATTTATTGTTTGATTACTATCAGGTTGAAGCACAAATAGAAGAAGCACATCAAATACGTTTGCAGCTGCCCTCTGGCGGCAACATTACAATTGAAGAGACCGAAGCTCTGGTTGTTGTCGATGTAAATTCGGGCTCAGCCGGAAAACCAATCGGCCTTAGAACACCGGCATTCCGTACGAATGAAGAAGCAGCGAGCCTATTGGCTGAACACCTCATACTTCGTAATTTAAGCGGTATAGTAATTGTAGATTTCATTCAGATGTCCAACAAAGAGGACAATAGAGAAATTGAGAATCTCTTACGTAAAGTGACGCGCAACGACCCTTCGCAAGTGCGTGTCATTGGAATGACCGAGCTTGGACTTATGCAACTCACACGCCAACGTAAATTGCCTTCCATCAGTATGTCAGCAAAAAATATGATGAATTGTGGAGTTGCATCTATTCCGATATCGGTAGCATCCGATTTATTGAGAAATTTGCAGCGCTTTGCCGCAGAAGCAAAAACTAGGCAGATTGGCGTTAAAGCCAGCAAGAAACTCTCACCATTATTGTTAGATCAACAGCAAGCTATTGAAACGTCCCTCTCCCTTAGCTTAAGTTGGAAGGAAGAACCTTCATTAGAAGGTTTGAACTACACACTTAACGACGGTAGAACCTAGGAAACCCAACTCGTGACTACAGAAAAAATCAGCAATCAGAAATGCCCTCAATGCAGCAAAAAGGCCGATAAAACATTTCGCCCGTTTTGCTCCAAAAGATGCCAACAATTGGATCTCGGCAAGTGGCTAAACGAGAGTTATGCAATCCCCGGCGAAGAGACAATTCCTGCTAATGATGAAGACGGCGAATATTAGATTTTCCGAGCCAATCACATACTTTCACCGCGGCAGATGATCCCTATAAATTATTTTGATTTTTTGCAGAAACAGCTATGGACAGTCTGTGTTTTATCTTCTATAAACCAGCTTCCTTGCAAGCATACAGTCTTGCAACATGTTGCCCGGATAGCTCAGTTGGTAGAGCAGCGGATTGAAAATCCGCGTGTCGGTGGTTCAAATCCGCCTCCGGGCACCACTTTTTTTAATAAAATCAAATAGTTAGCCTGCATGCGGGATATATTTCCACCCCAAATAGGCGTTGCACAACTGTTGCACAGATTTTTGTTAGAACAAACGTAAATCCCCATTCCCCTTATCACAAATTACCTTTTAAAATCAGACATTTGAGTGCAAAAATAGTTCATTTTAATTTTGCCTTTTGAAAGCCCAATACGTTATATCAATGCGAGCACAAATATCACATTTTTATAATATTATATTTCAGAGGAAGGAATAAATGAAACAACACAGAATACACTTAACAACAGTATGTAGCGGTAGGGTAGAAATCTATATTCGTACTGATACTAAGAAGCAGATTTGGCAGGCCAGAACCAAAAATCCAAATGGCATAGGTTACATAGAAAAAAGTACTAAAACGCTGGATAAGCAAGAGGCCACTGATTTTGCTGAAGATTTGTACAGTGAAATAAGATTTAAGGTGAAAAACGATTTAGTAACTAAAAATCGCACAGTTACACAAATTTCAAAAATCTATCTGGACAATTTACAGACTGAGATTGACACTGGATTAACAACTCCACGACACATGCGTGACTACCAACCCTTAGTGAATACCTATATCAATGCGTACTTTGGTAATAAGGCTATAGATAAACTGAAGCAGTTAGATATTGAAGCATTCAAAAAATGGTGCCTTGTCTATTGGCTGTCTGGTGAAGGTTCAAAGCAAAAAGAATTCATATACCAACGCAATGGAAAATATATCAAAAACCCTGCTTCCAAACCCAAAGTAAAACTATCATCAACGTCAATGAACAAGATCTGCGTTGTACTCAGAGCTATCTTTAAGATTGCTGTTCAACAGAAGGCCATAAACGAAGCAGACGTTCCAAAAATATCAAAGCTTGTCGCTGGTCAGAAAAGAAAATCAAAAGAAGATTCCAGAAGACCTGACTTTTCAAAGGCTGAATATGGAATATTGGTACGCAAGCTTGGGATGTGGCACAAGAAGACAAAAGATGAAGATCAAATTCAACGCAGATTGCTGCTGAACGACTACGTTCTTATTCTTGCTAATACTGGAATCAGACCAGGCACTGAGAGTGATGGGTTACGCTGGAAAGATGTTCAGGATGTAGTTCAAGATGGAAAATTATACGTGCAATTAAGCATTGATGGTAAAACTGGCAAACGTCAGCCAATAGCAATGGACCGCACTAAAAAATATTTTGATCGCATCAGGCAACGACGCATTGATTTCTTGGGGCAAGAACCTGATGAGAATGAGTATGTATTCTGCCTTGCTGACGGAACTCATGTCAAAAATGATTACTTCAGATCTGCTTTTAAACGATCACTAAAAGCATTTGGGCTTCTTAAGGACAGCCATGGCAGAAATAGAAGTCCATACAGCTTACGACACACTTACGCCACGTTACGACTAGCTAAAGGCGTTGGGTTGGAAGAGCTCAGCAAGAATATGGGAACGAGTTATAAAATGATCCAACAATATTATAGCCATACAACCCCTCTACTCATGAGCAAAAGCCTGACAAGGACTTAACAGCTCAGGTCATCAATTATTTTCAAGCAATGGCATGCACTAGCGTCGTTTAAAACGACACTAGTACCAAGCTTGGCTGAAATCAAATTAGATAAATAAACATAGAAAGGGTCAACAAAGACCACGTAAAAAGCGAGTAAATATAAATGAAAAGAAGCAACAATGAGTACGCCATCCAAATGGGAAAATGGCTAGCTGAAAAAGATTGGGATTACTTTGTAACCCTAGCAACAAACAAATCTCCAAACAGTTTACATAATGATAGTTTAGTTAGCTGGGCAAATAAGCAACTGCATAATTGGCACGCAAGAATGGATCGCAAATTTCTGGGGCCAAAATGGCAGAATAAAAAGGATCAGCGAATAGAATTCGTCGCGTTCCTTGAACATGCAGATAGCAATATTCACTGGCATTTGATGGTAAAACTGCATGCGCCAAAACATGATATTTTTGAATCTGAAGCATCTGCTACTTGGCTTTCAATTGTGCCAAGCGGGTCTGTCATTACAAAATGCGCAAACAAGGATGATACTGCTAACGCAACCTTCTGTGGGTATAGCAGCAAGGATGCAAGGCCTGATCGTCCTGCAGACTATATCGTGTTTAGTCACCGCTAAACAAAAAGATAAATAGGTTTGTGTTTTCCTTAAAACAGCACAATCAGACAGGTAATTGTTTTCAAAGTTTGCCACGCTACTCAATTGGGTAATTACTGTACATATGACTTATCGCGTATCATGCACGTGTCACTAAAAACAATGGATAATAGTATTATTGAAATTGAGATTGTGGCGCTTGTGGATGCGTTAGTCATTGTATTGTCTAAATGAAACAACAGCAGATGATAGTTATAGAAGATATTATTAGATAAATATCAGATGATATCTAGAACAACAAATCATTAGAACATACATATAAAGAACTACTAACAATTACGATAGGACATTACTCCTCAAAACAACTGATAAATATATAGAACAAGAAGTTCAGGAGTAATGAAATGCACTGCAAAGGTATTCGTAAGAAAGAAAAACAAGAACAAGAACAAGAACAAGAACAAGAACAAGAACAAGAACAAGAGTACAGCTTTTCAGAACTCTCCCTTGAGATCAAAAAACACATTGCAGAGCTGGCAAAATTAAATAGTTCACTTACTAAAAGAGATAGCTAACAGTGAATTGGAAAGACAAAATCACTTAAACAGATCAATTGCATTGTACATTCCGTTTCTTCCTCAACAACGGACATTTATACACGCAATATGTGGGCGGTTATTTGTTCTGCTTTGTGCCAGGAACTGACCCAACTTTCCCCTTTTGGCGGAAGAGAAACGCGAACCAAATTTTTTATAAAACCTCTTGCATTCACGCTTGACGGAGCTAGTTAATATCTTAATTATTAGAATAACAGCATACAATATAAACCTCCATTAACCTATCTGTTTTGGCTTTATGACTGTCACTTGGATTTAGGCCGCAGCTATTTAGTATTTACAGATAGCTTTGTATTTTAAAGCATAATTGTGATAAAATTAAATAGAGAGAGTGTCATGAAAAAAAGTAATGCCAGCTCGATTTCCAATTGGTTCTCTAACTTGAAGACTAAACCAAAAATACTAATTGGAATTTGTTCTCCCCTAGTTC